>Ga0316207_10001815_pt1 | contig 24349 bp, 23 predicted proteins | sample 6weekpyrite_MG_FD_204943 | JGI IMG/M metagenome (GOLD analysis project Ga0316207, IMG submission 204943) | Microbial mat bacterial communities from mineral coupon in-situ incubated in ocean water Damariscotta River, Maine, United States -... | ecosystem: Environmental > Aquatic > Marine >... | reverse complement strand
GCAAGTGCGGCATCCGTTTCTTTCATTTTCGCTTTGATTAACGAGTGGCCGGTTTTCCACATTAAGGGTTCGCCACCCATTTTTGAAATTTCTTTTCCTAAATGATAGCTAGATTTAATGTCATAAATTATTATGGCACCGGGGTCACGGGATAATACGTCTTCAGAATATAAAATCATTTGACGATCTGGCCAGATAACATTTTGTTTATTATCAATAACACCAACACGATCACCGTCGCCATCAAATGCCAGACCTAGCTCAAGCTGCTGTTCTTTTATTGTGGCGCAAATATCCTGCAGGTTTTCCAGTTTACTTGGGTCTGGATGATGATTGGGGAAAGTGCCATCAACATCGCAAAATAACTCCGTGACTTCACAGCCCAGTTTTTCAAAAAGTTTTGTTGCGATAACACCGGCTACACCATTGCCACAATCAACAGCAATTTTCATTGGCTTTGCCAGTTTTATATCGGAAACAATACGATTCATATAAATATCGAGCAAATTTTCTTCTCGATAGCTTCCGTGCCCCTGCTTTAAATCATCTGTATTAATTAAATCGTAAAGCCCGGTAATGTCTTTACCATAAAGCGTTTTACCTGCCATCGACATTTTCAGACCATTGTACTCCGGAGGGTTGTGGCTGCCGGTAACCATAATGCCTGTACCGGTTTTTAAATGGTGTGTTGCAAAATATAATACGGGCGTGGGTACCATGCCGACATCTATTACATTACAACCACCGGCATTTAAGCCTTCGGTTAAGGCAATAGATAATTCTTTACTGTGCAGACGACCGTCTCGACCTATGCAGACTTCACTCACGTTTTGTTTTAAACATTCAGTTGCAAATGCCTGTCCAATCAGACGAACTGTTTCGGGTGTTAAATCTGTCGCAACAATGCCACGGATGTCATACATTTTAAAAATTGCAGGGTTTATCTTACTCATTAACTAATTGTTCCTGATACTTTAATACGCTTATATAGATGTGTTTAAAGTTTATTTGTGACCCGAGTGCCCAAAGCCGCCTTCGCCACGATCACTGTCAGTAAACTCATCAACAGTTTCAAATTCAACCTGGGCGACGGGTAAGATTACCAGTTGTGCAATTCTATCTCCTGCATCAATAGTGAATGCAGTATTACCACGGTTCCAGCAGGAAACATATAACTGACCCTGATAGTCAGAATCGATTAAGCCCACAAGGTTGCCCAGAACTATGCCATGTTTATGGCCTAAGCCTGAGCGAGGCAGGATGGTTGCAGCATAACCCGGGTCTGAAATGTGGATGGCGATACCGGTCGGAATTAATTCCGTTTCGCCAGGCATGAGCGTTAAAGAGCCATCTATACAGGCACGTAAATCCATGCCGGCTGATCCAGGGGTGGCATAATCGGGTAACGGAATTTCTGATCCAATGCGAGGATCAAGTATTTTAAGCTGTAGCTTGTTCATAATATTGTTTTGCCAATAATTTAAGTAGTTGTCTGGCGAGCTGTGTTTTTCGACCATGCCCTAACGTGGTTTCGCCACCATTCCAAAGAACCTGGAGTGCATTGTATTCACTATTAAAGCCCGTGTCTTGCCCACTCGTATTATCTTCATTATGGGAGACCTGATTTGCGGCGATCATTTTAAGGTTTTTGCTTTTTAATTTAAACAGCGCGTTGTCTCTAACATTCTGGGTTTCAGCGGCAAAGCCTAATGTAAATGGTGGATTGCTGAGTGCTGCTACGTCTTTTAATATGTCCGGGTTAGGGGTTAATGAAAGGCTCAGTTCATCAACTGATTTTTTAATTTTCTGAGATTGTGGGTTAACCGGGCGATAATCCGCCACCGCCGCAGTGGCTATAAATATATCTTGCTTAGCTATATTGGCCATCACTGCCTGATGCATCTGTAGTGCGGTTTCCACATCAATGCAGTTACAATGTTCTGGAGTAGACAGGTGGTTTGGGCCTGCAACCAGTGTGACAATTGCGCCTTGCTCAACAGCTGCTTCTGCAATGGCAAAGCCCATGCGACCGGAACTGCGATTACCGATAAAGCGCACCGGGTCAACTGGTTCAAAGGTGGGGCCAGCGGTGATCATGATTTTTAAACCCTGGAAATCCCCCTGATTAAACAATTGAACTACAGAACAGACCAGCTCATCTATGTCCATAAGACGACCTTTGCCAACTTCGCCACATGCCTGTATACCAGAGCCAGGATCGAAAATAGTAGCACCAGATTTTTCAACTAGTAGTATATTTCGTTGGGTCGCCTCAGACTCCCACATAACATGATTCATGGCTGGGGCAATGGCGAGTTTAGCCTTGCTTGCAAGACACACTGCACTCAGCAGGTCATCTGCCCGGCCAGATGCGATACGTGCAATGCTATTCGCGGTTGCAGGTGCAATAAGGATCAAATCAGCCCAGCGAGCCAGTTCAATATGTCCCATGGCCGCTTCGGCCTCTGGGTCCAGTAAATCTGTATGTACAGGATTGCCAGATAAGGCCTGAAAGGTTAAAGGCGTAATAAATTCTTTCGCCCCTTCAGTCATGACGACACGAACATCAGCCCCCGCATCCTGAAGGCGACGTAGCAGTTCAGCACTTTTATAAGCAGCAATGCCTCCGCAAACACAGAGCAAAATATTTTTATTGTATAGAGAGAGCGTCATAAGCGGGCATTTTAACCTAAAAAACTTGTTGTCACAGTGAAACAGAGCAGTCAAAAGGGTAACAGCCTGTGTTATGTAACTGCTATAAAGCATTGGCAAATGAACATTAGCGGCGTAGACTCGGGCATCCCATAGAAAAAGGATGTATCTATGTCAATTACTGACTGGCCTCTTGAAGAGCGGCCCCGTGAAAAACTTCTGGCTCAGGGCAGCCAGTCCCTTTCTGATGCTGAATTACTTGCAATTTTTCTACGAACCGGTATTCGTGGTAAAACCGCTGTGGATTTATCACATGACCTATTAGAAGGTTTCTCTGGTTTAAGACAACTCCTGAAGGCTGACCAAGAATCATTTTGTGAGCATCATGGGCTTGGCACTGCTAAATATGCCCAGCTACAGGCGGTGCTGGAAATGGCGCGACGATATTTAAATGAAGGATTACAGCGAGGTGATAGTTTAACCAACCCACATGAAACCCGGCAATTCCTAAGTAGCAAGTTACGCGATTACACCCATGAAGTTTTTGCAGTGCTGTTTCTTGATCAGCGTCATCGGGTGATTCAATTTGAAGAATTGTTTCGTGGCACCATCGATGGTGCAAGTGTCTATCCAAGAGAAGTCGTAAAAAAAGCCCTGGAGCAAAATGCAGCTGCGGTTATCTTTGCACATAATCATCCCTCTGGAGTAGCAGAGCCTAGCCAGTCAGATGAAAGAATTACACAGCGTTTAAAAGAGGCTTTGGCTCTGGTGGATATTCGTGTTCTGGATCACTTTGTGGTCGGGGATGAGGTGGTGTCGTTTGCAGAGCGGGGCTTGCTGTAATGTAAAAAAATTTTCACCACAGAGACTGGATGGCGCAGAGGGGGAGCTTTCAGAAAACTTATTTTATCGTTTAACGCGTAGCCCGTAATGAGCGAAGCGTAGTACGGGGGAATTCGTTCCCTACGGGCTACTATTTTTCTGTAAATAGCAATGTCGGTTTAATTTCGCTTCGACTTATAAACCTGTCCCCAGCTAAATGACTTAATATGATATTTAATTTTATTTTTAATCTGTGGGATTGCCGGAATATTATTTGGTAACCAAAGTCGAGTATTGGCTTTCAAACGATCAGGGTTGTTCTGGCTGAAAGCATGGGGATTCAGTTTAACTATCTGTGCCTGTAATTTTTCGTGTAAGTGTGGGTTATCTGGTAGTAAATGCTTTACAATGCCACCCAGTGTTTCACCGGGGCTTACATCCCAGATATTCTGGCTAATGGAATAGACTTCTATGCGTTTAGACTGGCCTGCAATAGAAGTCAAACCTGACAAGTACAAAAATATGGCAGGAAATAAAGCAGTTAATAAGTTAATCTGTTTTCTCATTTCATTTATTATAGACAATAAACCCCATCAGATAAGATCGTGAATTCATTTAGTATTGAAAACTTACAATTCCTTCATTGTGGTCCAATTGATTTGCAGTTAAAAGCTACAGAAATAATTGGCTTAAGCGGGTCATCTGGTTCAGGCAAATCGCGTTTACTAAGAGCGCTAGCAGACCTTGATGAACATAAAGGTATAATCCAGCTGGACGATATTAATCAGCAAACTATTGCGGCTCATCTATGGCGCGAGAAGGTGGCATTATTATCAGCAGAAACCAGTTGGTGGTTTGATACAGTTGCTGAGCATTTTACAAAGAAAGAGTCAGCTGAAAATTTAATGGCATTAGGTTTTACAGAAGATTGTTTACATTGGAGTGTTGCTCGCATGTCCAGTGGTGAGAAACAGCGCTTAGGTTTGTTGCGTCTTTTACAAAATAAGCCTGATGTTCTATTGCTGGATGAGCCAACAGCAAACCTGGATAAACATAATACCAGATTATTTGAAAATCATGTGATGGATTACTTGCGTAATCGATCAGCTTGTGCAATCTGGGTTAGTCACGATCACGATCAGCTACAGAAAATTTCTCAGCGAGAGTACAAAATTGAAGACGGGATTTTAATAAATGTTTATTGAGTTGAGTGCTTTTGATTTAAGTCTGGCTGCAATTCTGGTTTTAGCTTTAGGTATGCTGAGCGGATATATGAGACTGGGAATAACTAAACAGTTATATATAGCAGCAGCTCGCACTACACTACAGTTATTATTGATTGGTCTAGTCCTGAAAACACTTTTTGCCAGTTCCTCAATAGCATTTATTCTGCTTATTGCGTCTATTATGATTTCAGTTGCAGGCTGGGAAATTTTATCCAGACAACAGCGCAAACTTAAAGGCTGGTGGGGATTTGGAATTAGCACCGGTTCATTATTTGTTTCATCTTTCCTTATTACCCTGTTGTGTTTATCTGTAGTGATACAGGCGGACCCCTGGTATTCACCACAATATGCGATTCCACTTCTAGGCATGTTGTTGGGCAATACCATGACTGGAATCGCACTAGGTATGGATCGATTAATACAGAATGCATGGCAGCAGCGCCCGGTAATTGAGCAGCGTTTAATGCTGGGGCAAACAGCAGATGAAGCTATTGCCGACATTCGTCGTGAGGCCATGCGGGCAGGAATGATCCCGATTATTAATTCAATGGCAGCAGCGGGACTGGTGAGTTTGCCCGGTATGATGACCGGGCAAATATTGGCAGGTGCGGCACCGGTTGAGGCGGTAAAGTATCAAATTTTAATTATGTTTATGATTTCCTCTGGTACAGGTTTGGGTGTGATATCTGTTTTATGGCTAATATCTAAGCGGCTTTTTGATGAGCGTGAACGTTTGTGTTTTAAGCGTTTGTTAAAAGAAAATCATTGAATCTAAAAATGGGTACAAATAAACTGTTTTTTAAGTAAAGTATGAATTTGAATTTATTTGGCATGAAAATAATTTGACACAGAAGCACAGAGATTGTTTTATCGATTCATTATATTTTTATGTGAAATCATTGCTGTCCCGTTAAAAGAAACTAGATTATGTTTAAACCATACCGTGGTGTGTTTAAAGATTATTCCACTCTGATCGAGACATGAATTGGGAATACCTGTATAAGGCACGCCGTAAAACCCTCCCTGGTGGCTCGGCACCCGCGTCCATGCGGGTGACGGTCTTAGACAGGTATTCCCAACCCATGTCTCTAGTGGTTAACGGGACAGCAGTAATGTGATATATATCTGTGGAGCTAATGATCAGGAGTTATATAAAAAAGACTCAGTATCTTTGCGCCCCTGTGTCAAAGTTTTTAAATTATTTAGTTGCAAAATTATTCGAAGTTACAATTGTTATTAAAGTGAGAGAAAATATGAATACCGATTCCTATGATGAAATGCTAGCCGAAGTACAGGCTTTTCACGACAAGCACGATTTTAAAAATACCGGTGGTGAAGAGTTAATGTATCGAATAGCCCTGATGACAGAAGAGCTGGGTGAAATATCAGCCTGTGCGAGTAAAGGGAAATCGGTTGAAGAGCTGGCTGAAGAATGTGCAGACCTGATGATATTATTAATGGGAACTGCAATTGCCCAAAATTTTGATTTAAAGCGGGCTTTTTGGGAGAAAATGGCTAAAATAATGAAGCGTAAATCAAAAATGATAAACGGGCGCATTCGTGTTTCGGAGTTTAGTGGTTAACCATCAGTTAAGACGGTTCTTTTAAGGTCTGGTTTATCATGTTCTGTTCGCGAATATACATTAATAGTTCACCTTCCATTTCATGCTTTGACAAAAAGGGGCCCTGTTGTTTTCCGCCACGTGTTTCAAAGTACCACACGCCATTTGCACAAAAATAACGTTCATTACGAAATGGAATATTGCACGTTTCACCTGATCTATGTCTTTGCATTGTGACCTCGTCATCATCTATTTTTATCAGCATTGTTTGCGCCTAAAATAACTGGCTTACAATTAAGCATAAGTTAGAGATGAGAAAATTCAAATTTAAAACAGGTAGTTATGACGAGTGGTATGCTTCGTTTATGTGAAGCAATGAATTAAATGTATGATTTAAATAGGAATATTGCCTCATAAAATATTTATATAAAGCGTTGAGTGTAATTAGTTTTGTTGATTCATTAGTTTATGCAAATGAATAAATTCATTTAATTCGACCTGCATTGCCAGTTCATTGTCATACGGGCCCTTTTGCCCGCCACCCCTTAATTCGAAATACCACTGGCCATTTATTTCATAACCGCGACTAGTGCGTTGTGTTTGATCAACTTGAATATTTGTTTTTTCATTACTGCGACTTTGAAACATTTTGTTTACCCTCTCGCATATGTAGTTGGTGTATTCAAGTGGTGCCTGGTTCCAGTAGTTTAATTTACTGCTGTTTCGAAAAAAGAGAAACGAGTCAATGTTTTAACTCTGATTCAGGTAAGAACGGGACATATCTGCATAAGGTATCCAACCCCATCACTTACTGGGTGTCGCCTGCTTACTTGCAGGTGATGGTATTAGGCAGGTATGGTAAACTTTTGTGTCTGGTAGTTAAAGCAACGTTAGTGAATTTAATTATCTAAAAAGATAAACCGGGGTTTTACCAGATTTTCATAATCTTTATAATTCATTTGGATAGCCTCTAAATGTGAGCCAGCGTTAAAAGCAATTTTGTCATCTTCTGTCAGGCTCTCGGCGATATATACGTCCATATCATACAGGTTGCCAAAGGGGGGCATAGCACCTACTTCACAGTCTTTAAAACGCGGCGTAAATTCTGATTCCGCGGCAAGTTTTATTTCATCTGTATCTAAGGTTTGACGAAGTATATTAAGATCGACTTTATAATTTGCAGGCACAACCGCCATTGCCAGTTCATTGTCCACATTAATGATAACGGTTTTGGCTAATTCTCTACTGGGTATATGGGCGCTTTTCGCGACTTCCACCGCTGTAAATGCCATAGAGTGCATAATGGACACATACTTAATATCATTTTCGTCAAGAAACTCTTTTAGTAATTGTGAAGGCATCGCTCATTCCTTTTAAGAATATTTAATAGCTATGAACTGAAATATTCAGCCACTGCCTTTACCTAAAAGAGCTAAAGACTAGATGGCTTTAGAAAACCGTTGGTTGTTTTGTGTGCTGTTCAGGTAGCGGTCAAACACCATACAGATATTGCGTATTAATAATCTACCTTTTCCAGTGACCCTGATTGATTGCGTATCCATTTCTATCAGGTCATCATCACACATAACCGCCAATCGTGAAATTTCATCTGCAAAATATTCATCGAAATCTACGTTAAATTTAGACTCAATGTCGGCAAAATTCAAATTAAAATGACAAATGAGCTGCATTATCACAGATCGGCGTAACAGGTCGTCCTGGTCTATTTTTACACCTCGAAATACAGCTAACTTATTTGCGCTAATCAGGGCCTGATATTCATCGAGGGTTTTGACATTTTGTGCAAAACTATTATCAATAGTGCCGATGGAGGTGATGCCCAGGCCCACCAGATCACAATCTGCATGGGTCGCGTATCCCTGGAAATTACGATACAGTTTGCCCTGCTGTTGAGCCACTGTTAACTCATCATCTGGTTTAGCAAAATGATCCATGCCAATATAAACATAACCCGCACTGGTTAGTTGTTCGATGCTTTGTTTTAATATACCCAGTTTCACTTCAGGCGCTGGCATTTCATCTTCATTAATGCGGCGCTGGGGTTTAAATAAAGTCGGCATATGTGCATAGTTAAATAATGAAATTCGATCGGGGCTAATATCAATGATTCGTTGCAAAGTACCAGCAAAACTATCTTCAGTCTGTAGTGGCAAGCCATAAATTAAATCGGTACTAATGGATTTAAAACCTGATTCCCTGGCACTGTTTAGCGTATTTAAGGTTTGCTCTTCAGACTGAATACGGTTAACGGCTTTTTGCACCGCGGGATCAAAATCCTGTACCCCTAAACTCATGCGGTTAAAGCCAATTTTGCGTAGCAGTTTAATACTGTCCTGGGTAACTTCACGGGGGTCTATTTCAATTGAGTATTCACCCTGGTCATCATCATGCAGATTAAAATGTTGGCGAGTCACTTCCATCAGCTTGGCCATTTGCTGATGGCTGATAAAGGTCGGTGTGCCGCCACCCCAGTGCAACTGGTTTACTTTTCGAGATGAGTCAAACAGTTCACCCTGCATGGCAATTTCTTTGTGTAGAGACTCCAGATAAGGGTCTGCCTTGCTACGGTCTTTAGTGATGACTTTATTGCAGGCACAGTAATAGCAAATCGTGTCACAAAAAGGCAGGTGAAAGTAGAGTGATAAATCTCGACCAGAGGTGTTGGACCTGGCGGCCTGTTCACGATAGTCCGCCTCAGTGAAATCAGGAGTAAACTGAACGGCGGTGGGGTATGAGGTATATCTGGGCCCAGCGATATCGTATTTCTGAATTAGCCGGGTATCAAATTCTATGTCTGCCATGGGGGTTCCACTTATTTACGTTGTGACATGATATGCCTATATTATGACTGTTTTATTGATTTATAGCAGCTACTCTTTAAGTTAAAGCGTATACAGGTGATGCTGAAGTGCCCTGTTAAGGCACATCGTCATCAGGGACAGTCCGCTGCTTTTTAGCGCCCTGTCCCATGTGGTAATTCCGATCAGATGGGCAGTGCGATGAACGACTTTGCTCAGCTCTTGGTGGTCTTACAACAGGGTAATTCCGATCAGATGGGTAATGCAACAAACTACCCCGCACAACTCTTGGTGGTCTCACAACAGGGGACAGAGCCTGAGCTATCCCCACGAAAACTATTTAAATGCAAAAAGCATATCGTCCGCAAATAAACGCCAAATTACGCAAATTAAAGCCAAAGCATTAGCAATGTGCTGTTCGCCGAAGCTATACAAACATAAATAATTTGCCTTTAAAGGCTATACTTAATAGTGATTGCAATAGCTGTTGTTTTAAATCCCTTTGCCTCCCTTCGCTACCAAGCTCTCCCTTTTCAAAGGAATAGACCTACAAATAAGAACAAAAGCACTGATAGTGTGTTGTACGCCGAAGGCGTAAAAACATAAAAACTTTGCGTGTTTTTGCGTTTATTTGCGGACGAAATGCCTTTATCTTTTTGTTTTTAATGTATATTTTGTGGGGATATCTCAGGGTCTATCCCCGATGGAGATGTTCCACAGCAGTGCGCAGCTTCAGCAGAAAATTATACTGAAAAAAAGTCTGCTTCAGGCAGTAATCAGGTCTTCATATTACATACAAGCACTTTCATTTAGCCGACTTAATAAAAACGCGCTTCACCCTCAGGTCGGGTCTTGAAAATGCGCAGTGTCCAGAAATACTGTTCAGGACAAATATCAATCAATGACTCCAGCGACTGGTTCATAGTTAGGGTATCAAGCTGGTCATCGTGTTGCGGAAAATTTTCCAGGGCGGGTAATAAATGAACATGGTATCTCGCTTGCTTCTCATCATAGCAACTAATACAGGGAAAGACTTTTGCCTTGCAGGTTTTAGTCAAACGACCTAAAACCGGAATGGTTGCTTTGTCGACACCCATAAAGGGAACAAAGATTGATTGCTCGCGCCCCAGGTCTTCATCTGGTAAATACCCCATAATATAACCGGTTTTAATGTCTTTAATAATAGGCCGTAAACCCGCCTCACGTGAATATAAAACGGCACCATACCGGCTACGTCTTTTTGCAACTAACCAGTTAATTACCGGGTTTTTCATATCTTTAAAGGGACCGGATAAATGATAATTACGGCTAACTATCGATAATGCGGCTTCAAGCCCTACACAGTGTGCAGTCATCACAATTACGCTATTACCCTGATCTATTGCATTATCTATATAGTGTTTCCCGTGAAGTTCTATACGTTGCCCAGTTGTTTTTTTTGAGCCCCAAAAAATAAAGCCGTAATGTAAAATACTCCGTCCATAAGCTCTGAAATGTTTTTTGAGAAATTGCTGTTTTTTATCTTCGGAATAATCTGTGTAACACAAGCTAATATTTTTATATGCAATATTGAATCGTTTTTTATGGAGCTTGCGTAAGGTGTCGCCAAGTTTTGACCCTGCTACATCAACCAGCCTGGCAGGAAGCAAGTTCATGATATACGACAGGATTATGAATACCCAGGTTGTCCAGAAGCGAGGGTGCAAAAAAGACCATTTGAATCGGGTATCAAAAACGGCTGTGCTTTTTTTAGCACCTGGATCAATTTGATTTTTCAACATAAGAAAGATGGGTAATTTGAAACTAGAACAGCCTGATTATATAACAACCGGTCATTTGATTTGTTTGCGATTAATAAAGGTTAAAAGAAAATGCAGGTAAACGCAAATATGTAAAGAAAAAAAAGACCCGCCCTGAGGGGATGAGCGGGTCCTTGTTTGAAGTCCTTTTCGCACACTTAACGTTGTTTGTGCCGTCCAGTATTTAAAGTAAAACTTTAAATTTTTTCGCAGTTAACCTTAAGGGGCTATAGGAGTAATAACCAGATTTCCAGCAGCATCAAACGAATAAGCTTCGCCCTGCTCTGTACCGGTTAGAGCCGAGAAACCGCCATCAACATAGATCTGGGTACCTTCAGCACTTAGCAGGAACTTAACCCATTTTTTAGCCAGTTTCTTATGCTTTTTACTGCCTGTCGCCAGGAATGCATATGAGTAAACAACAGGTTTGTTAACATTATCTGCTGGCTGGTAACCACTAACTGCATCGCCATTATTGATAGCCAGTTGTAGCTCAGATACCCACACAGGGCCCGTATCAGACTCACCCGAAAGGATACGTGCAGGTGTTTCTACATGGTGTACGCGAGTTTCATGTGTATTGGCCTTGTTAAGAATAGCAAACTCACACATGCGTAAAGTGCCGTCGGCAATAGTTGCATGTCCGGTATAATGACACTGGGCATTAGTTGCCAGGTTAAAGTTTGTGGTGACACCGGTACGGGTAGCAGCAGGTGAACCTGGCTGAGGGTCGGCAACAGCAGCGAGTAAAGAATCAAGTGTTGCAACTTCTGCTGCACTACCATTCAGGCGAGTGTATTCATCCATGGCACGGTACATGTTGTTTATGCCGCGGTGAACGCCTTCATTAATGTGATCAACTTCAGAAACACGAATGCCTGGATCTAGCAGATCAAGCGTACCATCGATTATTGCATCTATACCTGTTCCAATTCCAGATGTATTACCCGCATTAGTCATCAGTGTTAACTGGTTACGGATGTAGGGTCGTGCTTCGGTAACAAAACCGTTTTGGGCCAGGTCACGCATTAAATTGTAATTGGTGCTGGCAAATATATCAAAATCAACCTGAATACTTGTAGGCAGGTAGTTACGGTCATCTTCATTGCCTAGTAACATACAACCAGATTTAATCTGGTTACGTTCTAGCCCGGGTGGGATCAGTTCGATGAAATAGTCAGCACCTTTGTTCTGTAGTCCTGCAAAAGTACGTTTCTGGTTGCCAATTGCAGTCAGGTCAATATCGTCTTCAGTTAAAGCACGATGTTCATTGAATGCTTGCATAAAGTGGTCAAAAACTACCCACTGGTTACCCGCCATTGCCAGGTTTAAATTACTGGTTTGTACATTACCGTGAAATTCAGTGGTACGAGAAGCAGGGAGTTCAGCGCAATTACCTTGTAATACATATGGTTTTGCATCATCGTCATCATCGTCATCAGCGAGTGCAGAAGATGAACCAAGAGTCATTGCAGCTATAATAGCCAGACTAAGCCTGGTAGTTTTTTTGGCGTTTAACATTTCTAATACTCCTAAAACAATTATCAATTAAGGGCGCGCAATATTTTTAGCTGCGCTTTCATATTGGTAGTAAATAGTTATTCCGGAGAATTAGTGTATGGCAGCATTAGTTAGAAATTAATCGGGGCGTGCCCCCAGCACCCCAAGGGTTTACCCTAGGTTTGCAGCAATAAGAAGATGATGGGGTGACTATTTTGGGTTTAGATTGTATGGATAAATTACAGCCAGTCTTTATCAAGATCTGCAATTAATGCCAGTCTAACCAGTTCTGTAGGAGAGCTTGCCTGCATCTTGTTCATCAGGTTAGCGCGATGTATTTCAACGGTTTTAATGCTAATGCCGAGTTTCGAGGCGATTAGTTTATTCTGCATAGAGCGAAGAACACAGTTCATAACTTCAAATTCTCTAGGTGTTAATTTTCCAACACGGATATTTATTTCGCTAATACGCTCGCGGTTTTTCTGGTTATCCAGGTCGTAAGCAATCGCACTTTGTATCCTTTCAAGCATGAGTGCATCGTTATAGGGTTTCTCTATAAAATCATAGGCACCTGCTTTCATTGCACGTACAGCCATGGACACATCGGCATGGCCCGTTACAATAATTACCGGGATATTGGCGTCTTTTTCTTTTAATTTGGTATACAGCTCCATACCATTGATGTCCGGCATTCTAACATCAAGTAAAACACAACCCGGGGAACCGACATCATAGTTATCAAGAAAAGTGAGTCCACCATCGAACTCTCTGACGGGAAGATTAGCTGACTCGATTAACCACATAAGTGATTCCCGTGCCAGTCGATCATCATCAACAATATATACGATGGATTCCATAATTAATTTCGTAATAGTTAATATGCTTATGTTTGAGTTAAGGCTTCCAGTTAGAAGTTGTTAAAAATTTAGTTTGCTGGGCTATTTAACAATGAATTTTATTATTTTCATAGTTATAAATTTTCTGCGATGGGTAGTTCGAAGGCAAATTCGGCGCCACCCTGCGGCAGGGATTTTGCCATTATACTGCCATGATGTGATTCTATAATGCTACGGCTAATGGATAAACCTATACCCATGCCATCTGATTTTGTTGTATAGAAAGCATCAAATATTTTAGATGAATTATCATTAGAGATACCTTCGCCGTTATCAGAAACAGTGAATAAAATAGTTTTTCCATTGCCTTTGCTGGTAATTGTTACTAGCCGATTTTCTGTATTTACTGATTCCATTGCATCAAAGCTATTGCGAATAAAATTAAGAATAACCTGTTCTAATTGAATGTTATTACCAAGAATAAGGGGTAACTGTCTGTCCAGTTCAAAATGTATATTAACCTTATGTCTACGTGCTTCTGGTAGTATAAAAGTTGTTGCACTATTGATTATGTTGTTTAAATTAACAAGGTTATGTTGAGTGTCTTCCTTTTGAACAAATTCACGTATATGGCGAATAATATTTGCAGCAAGCGTAGCCCCTTCTATGGCTCTTTCCATACCGAGCATTAATTTTTTTGAATCATAATTATTGCTTTTTAACATGCGTAGACAGCCGCTACTGTAGTTAATTGCGCCAGTTAAAGGTTGGTTTAATTCATGAGCTAAACTTGCTGCCATTTCGCCAATCGTGCTTAAGCGTGATGCACGGGCAATTTCTGAACGATGTCGTTGTTCGGATTCAAATGCTTCATGTCGTTCTAACTCGTCACCAATCCATTGTGCCATTACTTTAAGTAACTCATGGTCCCATTTACTTAATGGTCTTTCGCGAATCTGCGTACCCGCAAACTCAAGGGTGCAATGTACCTGTCCCTCAACAAGAACCGCTGTGCCGAGGTAACTGTGCCAGGCATCATTCATGCAGGGGGTCGGGCCAGCCTGTTTAATATTGGGTATATCAAGTGGTTCCCCGTGACATTTAATTAATATCGAGGCGCATTTTTGGTGTAGTGGGCCAATCTGCTTAGGAGCAAGATTTGTGTCTCCTGAAATTTTGCATACGGCTTGGCTGTCAGTTTCAATGCTTGCCAATACTGCAATGGGTAAATCATAGTAATCTCGCCCGGTATCCAGTAAGCGTGTCAGGCGTTCATCATGGGATAAATCGGGCGCGCTGGAAATACGCACTAGCTCTCGTAAAGCTACACGACTTTTTTCTAGCCCCAGATTGGTTTTTCGTAAATCATTAGTACGGGTTTCGACCTGCTCCTCTAGTGAGTCCCTATATTTTGAAAGTGCATTTTGGGAACGTTTACGCTCGACAATTTCATTAAGTAAATCTCGCTCGGTTTCTTTGAGTCGGTGGTTTGTTCGTGAAATGTAACCGTTAAGAAAAATTAAAGAAATAATAAAAGTAGCTAATGTTATTAGCCACCAGGCATAGCGTTTTACGATCGCCATAAATGAAGTTTGACGTAATGCCTCGTAGGGTCCTATTTGTAGAATTTTCATTAGCTCATGAACGGGTGAATAATCCAGCGGAATAGTCCATCCAGCCATATGTGCTATTTGTGCAGCAGGATGATGAATGTCCATGGAGAGTAAGGCCTGGGTGACCTGGCTTGCAAGGTGCCTGGGTGTAGCAGGTAGTGTGGAAAGGGGCCACTCCGGATAGAGTCGGGTGCTTAATGGATATGGGCTCTCGACATTATATTGTGGGTTGAGTATACGAAAATCATGCATAGCAACTTTATCTGTTTCAGACATACGTACTAGTGTTTCCGCCCTGACAGTTGCAGCATCTACTTTGCCATGTTTAACTGCCAGAATAATATTATCCTGAGGTAATCCGGCAAAGGTTAAGTTGCTAAAGTCCGTAAATGGATCAACCCCATGTTCCTGTAACTCTCGCCAGGCCATCTGGAATCCTCCCAGTGCCTTAGCACTCACCGCCATGAAGCTCTTTCCTTTTAAGTCCTCCAGTTTCTGGATGGTGTGATTATCGGTGCGAGTAATAACTACTGCACCATAGCGTACTAAAGTATGCTCCCCCTCCTGTGTTTGCATGGTGAGAATTCGTGACACACCAAAGTTAGATTCGAGAAAAACGTAGTTGCCGGGGTTGGTGAGTACGAAATGAATTCGGCCATGTTTGACAAAGGTAGATAACTCATCCAGATAGGCAGGAGTAATTTTAAAGTTAACACCGTGTATTTTTTCAGAAAGATATTCAGCGGTTGGGGTCCATTGCAGGATGGCACGTTCTTTTCCGCGGTGAGCAAGAACACCAATATGAATGACTTTCTCTTCGGCAGTTACTTCAGCCTGGGAAAAGCTGAGTTTGGACGTTAATAATAGAATAATTAAAAAACAAATTTGTTTATGTTTATAAATAGTCTTATTCACGTTGTCTCTGTGCCTCGGGTTTATTTACATTCAGGCGTGTCAAAGTATACCTGTTGTAGAGTGGTGGCGTCTTGTTTAATCTTTAAGTATATGGGTGAGGCTTGAAATAGAAGATTGTGGTTTTAGAGTATACAAATATAATTGTCGGTGGTAGTCACTGTGTCTGTACCTGATACATTAGTGGTGTTAAAAAATTAATTTCAGTCAGGTTTGTTGAGCATTGAAATTAATCAGAGAAGCATTGATCAGGTGTGTTCAAAATTTTGAATAAAGTTAGATTTCCATGCTTTAAAATCAGATCGAATGTCGCTGCGTTCCCTGAGTACCAGTACAATATGATACTGGCCCGTAGTAGATGGCAAGCGGTAACGTACATTGCCTGTCAGGTTGTAGCTACGTTTATTTGAATCAAGTTTGATCGATATGTCCAGTACGGAGTTTATTTCAATAGGGTGATCCACTTCCAGTCGAATGTTTTTTGGTGACATTTCTATGGCTGTAGTTTGTATGGTTTTACCCAACAGGGAAGGGTTTGTAGAGGAGAAGAGGATTTTTACATTGGTTCCAGCTGCGGAGACAAAATGCTCGTCGGGCTTCTTTTTAAAAAAACGCAGTGCGATGTCTTTCATGGTATCCTGCTTAATAAGTTTTAGTTAATATAGTGTTACTTACTCAAAAAGCTGTCATCATTTTGTCTCGCCAGTTTCACTTTCAAACGAGTAACATGAGTTAAGCACAGGTCAGATGATTGGCAAGCTGGCGTAAATAGTTTGACTATAGTTTGTGAGTTTAATCACATAGTTTTTGATACGAAATAAAGTTGTTATGATGGTGAGAAATTTATGATGTTGGCCGTGTTATGATGTGGTCTTCTTTTATTGTGCGTAACTCATTGAAATTAATGACAAATAATTACTTTATAAATAGATGCGGAGCCCAGTTATATAGTTAATTTTAATTTAATCTTAAAAGCTATGGAAAAGAAGCTCATAGTCATGTGCTTTAACTGAAACATTCTTACAAAATTGTCCAGATGTATAAAACTATTCTAAGAAACCTGATTCTGTCATTAATCCTGTTTAACATCGTTAATGCTTATGCCGAAGATACTGAAACCAAATGGAGACCCAGTGCCGCACAGTTTGACTGGGTTCAACTCACCTCTGGTGAATGGTTAAAAGGCGAAATTAAGTCAATGTACAATGAAAGTTTTGAATTCGATAGTGATAAACTGGATTTAATAAATATTGATCTTGAAGATGTTAATTATTTGCAAAGTGTAATGCCTGCACATGTCAATATAGAATATGTTGGTGAAGTTACCGGTGTATTAAATATTTCAGGTGACGAATTAACGGTGAGCCAGGGAGATAGTGTAAAAAAATTTAATATTATCGAGCTTATATCATTCACCCCTGCAGGTGAACGAGAAATAGATTTGTGGGCTGTAAAATTTACATTAGGTATAGACTTAAGAAAAGGTAATACAGAACAAATTGATTTCACCTCGGCGCTGAATGCTAAACGACGTACTGCAAAATCCAGGCTTATTATAGATTATCTGGGTAATATATCTAAAACAAATGCCTTAAGTGAAGCACTTGAAGAAACTGTTAATAATCACCGTGTAAACGTTAGTTTAGATAAATATGTTACACGAAATTTTTTCTATACACCTGTTTTTGCAGAATATTATAGGGATATTTTCCAGAATATTGAGAAACGTTTAACTGCTGGTGTTGGTATAGGTTATACCATTATTAATGCTCCTGAAATCGAATGGAATGTCTCAGGTGGTCCTTCATATTTATCAACAAAATACGTTTCGGTGCAACCGGGAGAGGATATTAAAGTTGACTCTGGTTCAGTTGCATTGTCTACCAATGTTGATATTGAAATAAATAGTAAAATTGATTTTATATATAAATATAGTATCCAGGTGTCAAGACAGGATGCGGGCGGTTACACCCATCACATGGTAGCAACTTTTGAAAATGAGTTGACTAAAGAGTTTGATCTCGATGTGTCACTTGTCTGGGATAGGATAAATTCACCGACCATCGATGATCAGGGGGGAGAGCCTGAGCCGGATGATTTACGATTTGTATTGGGTGTAAGTTATAGTTATTAATTATTTTGATAAGGCTTGTAAAGACTACCCCTAAATTATTCAGGGTGTAGCATATTTATCACCGCGCTAATTAAACGTTCAATATCCTCTTCTGTGTGGTCTGCCCTGAGGGTGACCCGTAAGCGCGCTGTATTCTTAGGTACAGTTGGTGGGCGAATGGCCGCGACATGAAATCCCTGGTTAAGTAGCTGTTGGCTAATATTCAACGCTGATTGAGCATTTCCAATTATAACTGGTTGTATAGCCGTATTAGATGGCAATAAATTTAATTCAGCCTGGGATGCAAGTGTTTTGAAAAAGTATATGTTTTTTTTAAGTGTCTGTTGGCGCCAGTTTTCTCTCACTAACAGGTGCAGGCTGGTGTGAGTGGCCTTAGCAACAGCAGCGGGCATGGCGGTAGTGTAAATATAACAACGTGCGGTTTGAATCAGTGTTTCAATCAATTCTTCCGAGCCTGCTATAAAGGCACCCGCCGTGCCCAATGCCTTGCCCAGGGTTGCCATATAAACAGACACATCCGGTGCTGCGATTTGTTGATGGCTTAAAGAACCGCGCCCATCTTTTCCCAGTACGCCAAAACCATGGGCATCATCTAGCATTAAATAAGCATTATGAGTCTGGCAGTGTTTTATCATTTGTTGGATATCAGCCTCATCTCCATCCATGCTGAATACACTATCTGAGCTGACCATTTTCACAGCGCTTTCACAATGCTTGAGTTTATGCTGAAGATTGTCATAGTCTTTATGTCGATAACGTATCAGTTGTGCATTGCTGATATTCGCCGCATCCAGTAATGAAGCATGGTTTAATTTGTCTTCAATAATGCGGGCATTTTTAGTGCACAGGCTTTGGGCGACACCTAAATTGGCCATATAACCGGTGGAGAATAATAAAGTACGGGGATAGCCGCAGAAATCGGCCAGCTCTTCTTCCAGTTCATGGTGTGCCTGTGTGTGTCCATTAACAAGATGAGCTGCACCACTGCCTACACCATATTGGTGTGCGGCGTTAATGAAACTCTCTTTTACCTCAGGGTGGTTCGCCAGCCCCAGATAATCATTGCCGGAGAAATTTAAAACCTGCTTATTGTTAAGGATAATTTTTCGGCCCTGCGGGCCCTGTAAAATGTTACGTTTTCTATATAGCCCCTGCTGTTTTCGCTGAAGTAAATTGTTTTGAAGGTCTTTCATGGTAAGTACTTTATCGCACCCCGCTTGTCAGGTCGCCTGACAAGCGGGGTTAACGATTGGGGTTGTAGAAGGGTCAATTAAAAGACAGGCCTTCAAATTCAGGAGTGACAGGCCTCAGCTTTTAACAACTCACTTTGTTCAGCTGCACTGGGTTTTATCCCAAGGCGGTTAAACAGGGCAAGGTCATTATTCGTTTCGCAATTTTCAGTTGTCAGTAACTTATCACCATAAAAAATTGAGTTAGCTCCGGCAAAAAAGCACATGGCCTGCATCTCATCGGTCATTTCATGGCGGCCAGCCGATAAGCGCACCTGTGACTGTGGCATTAAAATTCTAGCGGTGGCAATACTGCGCACAAACTCAATGCTATCAATTCCATCTGCTCCAAACAGGGGAGTACCCTCTATCTGTACCAACATGTTGATGGGTACGCTTTCAGGGTGTTGGGGCATATTTGCCAGTTGCTGTAGCATTGATGCGCGATCAGTTTCATTTTCACCCATGCCCAGAATGCCCCCACTGCATACATTGATGCCCTTATCACGCACGTGTTTTAAAGTATCCAGGCGATCCTGAAAAGTTCTTGTGGTAATTACATTGCCATAGAATTCAGGAGAGGTATCTAGATTGTGGTTGTAGTAATCAAGACCGGCATCTTTAAGACGCTGGCTTTGTTGATCTGAAAGCATGCCAAGGGTGACACAGGTTTCCATGCCAACTTCTCTTACAGCGGTAATCATTTCGACAACCTTATCCAGGTTTTTGTCCGTGGGATTACGCCATGCAGCCCCCATACAAAATCGGCTGGAACCATTTGATTTGGCAATTTTAGCCTTCTCAATAACCTCTTCTAAAGGTAATAATCGTTCCCTTTCAATTTCAGTATTATGTTTGGCACTTTGTGAGCAATAGCCACAATCCTCAGGACAGGCTCCGGTTTTAATACTTAACAAACTACTTATCTGTACCTCATTATGGGGATGAAACTGACGGTGCATACTATGTGCATCAAACAATAAATCATTAAAAGGTTTTTGCAGCAGTTGTTGAATTTCCTGTAATGACCAGTCGTGGCGGATGTTAGGTGTTTCTGAGGTAGTATTAGCTTGAGTCATGGAATGTAAATCTATATATTGCAAGAAGGCGATATGATACCTGATTTTACGCTTGAAATGGGACCCTGGGCTATAAGGATATATGAATAAATTTGTGAATTTTTTCTACCCACCTCGCTGCCAGCTCTGTGGTTGCCGAGATCATTTACTGTATGCGGGGCAGTTATGTGCTTCCTGTGCAGGTGATTTGCGTTCTAATGAAACACCATGCCAGGTATGTGCCGTTCCTATGAGCCTCTCGCATGGGGGAGAGCATCAGCAATCCAGTATCTGTGGTTATTGCACTAAAATATCGCCAATTTATGACTTTTGCTGGAGTCCGTTTATTTACTCACAACCCCTGGAATGGATGATTCAACAGTTAAAATTTAATGCGAAGCTGCATTTTGCTCCTTTATTATCTAATTTAATGGAGGAGAAAATTTGCCATAACCCGCCACAGCATCTGTTACAAATTAATAAGCCAGAAGTCATTATACCAATGCCATTGCATAACAGGCGCTTAAAGCTAAGGGGTTTTAATCAGTCGTACCTGCTTATTAAGCCCGTAGCAAAACGTCTGGATTTACCGATTGATTTAAATTCATGTGAACGTGTCCGTGATACGGAGCATCAAACGGGGAAAAATGCGCGCCAGCGGCAGCAAAATATAAAAAATGCATTTGTTTTTAACAATAAGCATAGCTACCAGCATGTGGCAATATTTGATGATGTAGTAACTACCGGGTCCAGTGTGTCTGAGCTAAGTAAAGAGCTTAAAAAAGGGGGGGTGAAGCGTGTGGATGTCTGGTGTCTGGCGAGATCTGAAAAAACTAATTAGATTAATGTTTTTGCTTTTCCCGGGCGGCCTTCTTTTCTTTTTTAAGCTGGCGAAACCGAATAACATCCTCTTTAAATGCTTTAAGAATTTCAATACGTTCGTTGGTTTTGTCTTCTATAAAAGAATAATTATTTTCAAGCTGACGGCCGACTGAAATAACTTCCTTGTGTAGGTTATCAGGTGCATCACGTCCGGATTTTTTAATTGATTCAATGCGGGATTTGACATTTGAAAGTTTTATCTTGTCATTCTTAATCAGGGTCTGGGCAAGTGAAATTTGTGAGTCAATGGCATCAAGTCTGGCATCACGAGCAAGTGTTAAATCATTTTCAGTTGTAAAAGTGTCAAGTAACACCCTGTCCCTAAGTGCTTTTTTGCGTGATTCAATAAGGCGTTTTGTGTTTTCGGCAGCTTCGAGCTTTTTTTTCTTTTTCTCATCCGTTAATTCTTCTTCGGTTTTCAATGCTTTCGATGTACGAAGTGTGACCCCCTGCTCATTAAGTAAAGAATGCTCTTTGCTTAGATATTTGGAAGGCACCCGGTCACCGTAATGGGTTTGGCCTTTTTCATCTACCCACTTGCTTAAACCGGCATAAGTGCAGGGTGTAACTAGCAGGCTGGCAATGGTTATACCAAGAGAATGTATTAGTTGGATTCTGGAAATTAGCATTAATTTAGTGTTTCTTTAAAATACAAAGACTCAAACACTGGAGTCCTTAATAAAGTATATTCCCTAAGTATAAACTTAATTTGAAATTTTTCTGCCCAGTAAGTGTGTTTATGAGTAAAAACCGGAGTTAATCAATAAAAATTAGCTGTTAGCGCAGGCAGAGTTTAGGCTATTGATTTATAGAACGGAACTAAAAAAAAGAGCAAAACCTTAATGAGTAGTAACATTGTGAGCCAATGAACGATTTATGCTGGATGTTCTGCAAAAGTACAGGAAAATTAGCAAGCTGTGCCAGGATGTGCATCCAGCCTGTTTTACACGTTTAAGGTAAACTTAACTCACATGATTGATGTTCCAGAACAAGTACTCCTCTTTATAATTTCATTATTAGCCAATTTTTTCTCGGCACTGGCCGGAGGGGGGGCGGGTTTAATCCAGTTACCCGCATTAATATTTCTGGGGCTTCCATTTGGTATTGCCCTGGCAACACATAAAGTAGCCAGTGTGGCACTGGGTGTAGGCGCAACTATTCGTCACCTTAAGTCTGGCCGGCTGGAAAAGTGGTTCGCTTTATATATTCTCGCAACGGGTCTCCCGGGTGTTATTTTAGGTGCCAGCGTTATTTTGCAGATACCCGACAGGGTGGCACAAATCGCATTAGGTCTGTTAACCATGGGCCTGGGAATATATTCGTACCTGTCTCCTGAGTTAGGGCAAACGCTGCAAACTAAAAACCGCCATCGAAACGGCATAATAATGGGGGGGGTTGCTATTTTTGTGATGGGTGTGCTGAATGGTTCACTAACATCTGGAACCGGCTTATTCGTCACCCTTTGGTTGGTGCGCTGGTTTGGCCTGGATTATAAAACCGCCGTAGCTTACACATTAATACTGGTGGGTATTTTCTGGAATGGCAGTGGCGCGATTACTTTAGGTTATTTAGGTGAAATTTACTGGTTATGGATTCCAGCGTTGATAGCCGGTTCGTTGATCGGCGGCTATTTTGGTGCCCATATGGCGATTATTAAAGGCAATAGAGTTATCAAAATTACCTACGAAGTGGTGACATTGTTGATTGGCATTAAGCTTATTGTTGGGTGAAGCTGTAAAAATATCTGTGCACTGTTATGGTACATCTCCATCAGGGACAGTCCGCTGCTTTTTAGCGCCCTGTCCCATGTGGTGATTCCGATCAGATGGGCAGTGCGATGAAATACTCCGTACAACTCTTGGTGATCTCAATAAGGTGACAGAGCGCCAAAAAGCAGCGGTCTTTCCCCGAGGGAGATGTGTCTTAACAGGGCACAAGCATCGAGTAAATAAAACTGTTAACTTCCGCTACTGACTATCAGTAGTAATTAACCCACCCCAAACTCCGTACGATAAAACTGCATCGCATCCAGCATTTCTTCATCACCCTTATCCTGGAGGTATTGAATCAGGTGATCCATACCAATAATACTAAACACATCTACTCCATAATCATCATACAGTTCCTGTACAGCAGATTTGTCACCCGTGCCTTTTTCCTGGCGATCCAGGGCAATTAAAACACCGATTGTCGTGCCATTATTTTGGTCAATGATATCGATGGCTTCACGAATTGCAGTGCCCGCAGTAATTACATCATCCAGCACCAGTACCCGGCCATCAATTTTAGAGCCCACTATTGAGCCCCCTTCACCATGATCCTTGGCCTCTTTGCGGTTAAATGCATAGGGAGTATCCAGGCCATGATCTATCTGTAAAGCCATAGCAGTAACCGCTACCAGGGGGATGCCCTTGTAAGCCGGGCCAAATAAAATATCGTACTCAATGCCACTATCAACAATAGCCTGGGCATAGCAGCGGCCCATTTCAGCCAGTGCCTTGCCCGTATTGAACAGACCCGCATTAAAAAAGTAGGGGCTTTGACGACCAGATTTGAGTTTAAAATCGCCAAACTTAAGCACATCATACTGTAAAGCCAGCTCAATAAAGTTTATCTGATAATCTTTCATAACCTATCCTGTTTAATCAGCAACATGTAAGATGCACGGCCGAACTATAATTACTTGTGAAAAATGCGCATTATATCAGTTAATACCAACGGAATTCGAGCCGCTGCTCGAAAAGGCTTTTTTGACTGGCTCAGCAAACAAAAAGCCGATGTAGTCTGTATTCAAGAAACCAAGGCGCAATTACATCAACTCGAAGATGAGGTGTTTCACCCACAGGGTTACAACTGTTATTACCATGATGCGGTAAAAAAAGGCTATAGTGGCGTGGCCGTTTACTCTAAGAAAGTGCCCAAAAAAGTTCATGCGGGCATAGGTATGCATGATATAGATGTTGAAGGTCGATACCTGGAAGTAGAGTTCGACAAGGTCAGTGTTATCTCCTTATACATGCATTCTGGCACTTCATCTGAAGAAAGGCTGGCATTGAAATTTGATTTTATGCAACGGTTTATGGTGTATCTGCATAAGCTGCGACGCAAGCGCCGCGAATTTGTAATTTGTGGAGACTGGAATATCGCCCATAAACAAATTGATATAAAAAACTGGCGCAGTAATCAGAAAAATTCCGGTTTTTTACCGGAAGAAAGGCAATGGCTAACAAAGTTATTTGATGAGGTGGGCTATGTTGATGCATTTCGAGTCGTCAATCAAAAGCCCCATGAATATACCTGGTGGA
>Ga0316207_10001814_pt1 | contig 24356 bp, 24 predicted proteins | sample 6weekpyrite_MG_FD_204943 | JGI IMG/M metagenome (GOLD analysis project Ga0316207, IMG submission 204943) | Microbial mat bacterial communities from mineral coupon in-situ incubated in ocean water Damariscotta River, Maine, United States -... | ecosystem: Environmental > Aquatic > Marine >... | reverse complement strand
AGAGAAAGAAGTTGAAGAGGCGATGGAAACATATGTTTCAAGAATTAAGGGCTATGCCTATATCAATCATAGTGATCTTGAATATGGTTATGGCAGACTGGATGCTTTTGGCAGAATTTTTAACAGAACAGCACAACATGTGCTGAATAAAAAACAAATGAAAAAAGCACTGCTCAAAGTGATCACGGCAGAGCAGACTGAAATGGTTTTAAAAGGCGTTGATGAAAGTGTTATTACTGACCATACTTTTGATAATATAGTGAAAGTATTAACTCCGATTCTGACGGAAGATCAATTTTCAGCTTTACGTGCAGATTTGTTTAATCCGCCTGATGCGCCTGTTAGTTATCCTTTTTTATGGGATATTCCGCAACATGATTATGTACAGTGGAATGGCATTGCCGCCAATGCGGACCTTGGTCCTATAGGCCGGAATAGTGGTGAAGCGATCGGTGTGTTTGGTACGTTGGACTGGCACGAAGAAGAAGGTATCAGTTTAGACAGTATTTCTGCCTTTATTGGCGGGCAGGAAGATTTCAGAAAATTTATCCGTTACGATTCATCGATTAATGTAAATAACCTGGAGCGAATGGAGCGTCATTTACGCAGTTTAAATTCACCGCTCTGGCCGGAGGCTGTATTACCTGCAATCGATAAAGTCAGTGCACGACGTGGGCACAAAATTTATCAGCAGCGTTGTGTTTCCTGTCACGCCGATATTAATCGTACCGACCCGACTCGCAAAGTGGTTGCTAATTTCACCAGAGTAGAAACAGTCGGCACCGATCCCAAAATGGCAACCAATGCGCTAACTTCAACCGGATATAGTGGCATTACAGAAAAGCAATATCTGAAACTGGGCAACGGCAGTCTGGTAATGGAAGAACGCATGCCGGTGGCGGCTTTATTAACCGCTGCTACCACCAGTGTGGTTGCGACACCTGATCCGGATAAATGGTTTTTAAGACGCTGGGCAGACTGGGCCTATACACTGGTCGCCTCTTATCTGGATAATAAAATTAAGCCATCGTTAAAGCGTGGTGATTATGATCCGGACACCAGTGTTAGCCCGTTTGCGTCGCTTAATGCCTACAAAGCCAGACCTTTGAATGGTATCTGGGCAACAGCACCTTATCTGCATAATGGTTCGGTACCTACATTGTATGATTTACTCTTGCCTAAGCGCGGGAAAAATGATCCTGCAAACGGTGAATATCGGCCAGACAGTTTTGTCACAGGCAGCAGGGAATTTGATCCGCTTAAAGTCGGTTTTAAAAGTTCAGGTTATGACGGTAGTAAATATGACACCAGCCTGGAAGGTAATAGTAATGCCGGGCATAACTATAGCGATGGTCTGTCAAAGCAGGATCGAATGGACCTGCTTGAGTACCTTAAAGAGCTGTAATTCTGGCAGTTTGAACGATATTGTTTTTACCGCGTATAAACGCAAAATAAAATAAGGTGTATGGATTATATTCCATGCACCTTACAAGAAACTCATTAAATAATTTTTTAAAGCCTGACAAAATTTGGACGCACAAATTTTTATGTTTTAACTTTCGGTTTATTCGCGTTCATTTGCGATAAGTTTCTGTCTTTAATAATCGTTTAAAAAAATGCATTCTTTGAACTTTTAACGTTTCCCATCACCGCCAGCTTTTGCCAGAATTACATCCATGACAGAGCTGCTTAAAAACCGCTTTAAATAACCAAACAAATACGTTGGAAAAGTGACGTAGTACCTGGGTTTTGCTTTGTCGGATTCCAGCGCATGAATCACACGTTTTAAAACCGCTTCTGGTGGCAAGGTAAATGGTGCGGCGGGTCCGGGTTTATTTAAACGCCTTTCCATTGCTTCATATTGTTCTTTGTGCACACTGTTTTTGGCATCTATAAACTGATCAAATGCTTTTTTTGCATTCTGGCGAAATTTGCTGCTGATTGGTCCGGGTTCGATCAGACTGAGTTGTATGCCGGTATTTTTAAGTTCCAGCCTTAGCGTATCGGTGAATCCTTCAATCGCAAATTTACTGGCGTTGTAGGCACCGCGATAAGCCATTGCAGCAAAACCTAAGACTGAGCTGTTCATGATAATGCGGCCATGGTTTTGCTGGCGCATGACAGGAATTATGCGGTTGGTCAGTTCGATCCAGCCAAACACATTGGTTTCGAACTGTACACGTAATGCATTGCGGCTTAAGTCTTCAACTGCGCCAGGCAGACCATAAGCACCATTATTAAACAGGGCATCAATCCGGTTGCCCGTTTTTTCAAGAATACTATCAACCGCCTGATTAATGCTGTCCGAATCGGTTAAATCAAGCTGGCAGGCCTCGAAACCTTCGGCCTGAAGTTTTTCGACATCGGATAAGCTGCGAGCTGTAGCAAACACCCGATAGCCCCGGTCTTTTAAACCGTGGGCTACGCAGAGACCAATGCCGCTTGAGCAGCCAGTAATCAGTATATTTTTATTATTAATCATGGGGGCTGAATTTATAGCAAATTGTATGATTTATCACGGATTTTGATGATTTTTGTCGGATTCCTAGCCATATGGGCTAAGTTTTTCATTTTTATGGCATTCTGAGGCCTTGAGCGGTTGAGATACGGGGCTCTAACAAGTATCATCTCCGCCCTTGCATTAACTAATAATTATTCAGGATTTCCCCTATGCGCAGCCATTATTGTGGTGTTGTTGATGAAACTCTACTTGACCAGGAAGTAACGCTTTGTGGTTGGACAAATCGACGTCGTGATCACGGCGGTGTTATTTTCGTTGATTTACGTGATCGTGAAGGTCTGGTTCAGGTCGTATTTAATCCGGATGATCCTGAAATGTTCGTACAGGCAGAAGCTATTCGTAATGAATACGTATTGCAGGTAACCGGTATTGTCCGTGCGCGTCCTGAAGGCACGATTAATGATGATTTACGTACCGGTAAAATTGAAATCAATGTCACTAAATTAGTGGTATTGAACGCATCAGAAACACCACCGTTTATGATCGATGATGACGATGTGAATGAAGATAATCGCCTGAAGTACCGTTATCTTGATATGCGTCGCCCTGAAATGCTGAAGCGTATTAAATTACGTAGCCAGATCACCCGCACACTGCGTGAGTATCTGGATAATCAGGATTTCTGGGATATGGAAACTCCGATGCTGACAAAAGCGACACCTGAAGGTGCGCGAGACTACTTAGTGCCAAGTCGTACTCATCAGGGAAGCTTCTTTGCCTTGCCACAATCGCCACAGATCTTTAAACAGCTGCTGATGGTATCGGGCATGGACCGTTACTACCAGATGGTGCGTTGTTTCCGTGATGAAGATTTACGTGCTGATCGTCAGCCAGAATTCACTCAGCTGGATATGGAGCTGAGCTTCGTTGACGAAGAAGAGATAATGGCAATTACTGAGAACATGATCCGTGATTTATTTGCACATGTACTGGAAGTGCCTTTACCTAACCCGTTTCCGCGCATGACGCATGAAGAAGCGATGTCGCGTTTTGGTTCAGATAAACCGGATCTGCGTATCGACATGGAACTGGTTGATGTTAATGACATCATGAAAGATGTCGACTTCAAAGTATTCTCTGGTCCGGCTAACGATGAAAATGGCCGCGTTGTGGTACTAAAATTACCAAAAGGCGCAGACTTAAGTCGTAAAGAAATTGATGACTATACCGCTTATGTGGGTCGTTACGGTGCGAAAGGTCTGGCTTATATCAAAGTGAATGATGTGGCTGCTGGCCGTGAAGGTCTGCAATCTCCGATCGTTAAATTCCTGCCGGATGAAGCACTGGAAGAAATTATTAAACGCTGTGATGTTGAAACTGGCGACATGCTGTTCTTTGGCGCTGGCGCAACAACAGTGGTTAATGAGTCTATCGGTGCGCTGCGCGTTAAGTTAGGTCATGATCGCGGTCTGGCATCAAACGACTGGAAGCCATTATGGGTTGTTGATTTCCCAATGTTTGAATGGGATGAGCGTAATAAACGCTGGAGTGCATTGCATCACCCATTCACTGCACCGGCATCTGACGATGTTGAAGCCTTAAAAGCAAATCCGGGTAAGGCCTTATCGCGTGCATATGACATGGTGCTGAACGGCACAGAGTTAGGTGGCGGATCTATTCGTATTCATAATTCAGACATCCAGCAGGCAGCTTTTGAAATTTTAGGTATTGATGAGGCTGAACAGGAAGAAAAATTTGGTTTCCTGTTAAACGCTTTGAAATATGGTTGTCCACCACACGGTGGTCTGGCGTTTGGTCTGGATCGTTTAGTGATGTTAATGACCGGTGCACAGTCTATTCGTGATGTTATGACCTTCCCGAAAACGCAGACAGCGGCTTGTATGTTAACGGACGCACCTTCAAATGTTTCAAACGAACAGTTGAAAGAGCTTAATATTCGTTTACGTAAAGCCCAGACAGAATCTGCGGAGTAATCTCGCGCATTGTTTGTTATTCTTGCTTTATAGGGCTGAATTTTTTTAGTTTAGCCGGAACTAAAGCAAGCATAATTTTGAGATAAAAATGAGTTCATTAGCCATACAATCTTATTCACTTTTAGATGATGATGAGTGTAATGCTCGCATTGAAGCGGCAAGAAAAACGCTGGGTGATCGCGTCATTATTTTGGGGCATCATTATCAGCGTGATGAAGTGTTCATTCATACCGATTATTCTGGTGACTCATTAAAACTCTCACGCGAAGCCGCAAAATCAGATGCTGAGTATATTATCTTTTGTGGTGTTCACTTCATGGCAGAAGTGGCTGATATTTTGTCACGGGATGATCAGGTTTCAATGCTGCCAGATCTTTCAGCCGGTTGTTCAATGGCTGATATGGCGAACCTGGCTAAAGTTGAAAAAGCATGGCAGGAATTGTCGTCTGTATTAGACCCCGATGAATCAGTTACGCCGGTTACATACATTAATTCTGCAGCTGATTTAAAAGCCTTTTGTGGCCGCCATGGCGGTATTGTCTGTACCTCCACTAATGCACGGAATGTGTTGGAATGGTCGTTCTCTCAGCGTGAAAAAGTTTTGTTTTTTCCTGATCAGCACCTTGGTCGAAATACCGGTTATGCGATGGATATCCCACTGGATGAAATGGTGGTCTGGGATTTTGATTTACCAATGGGTGGGTTAACCAAAGAGCAAATCAAAAATGCCAGAATGATTTTATGGAAAGGATTTTGCTCTGTCCATCAAATGTTTCAGCCAGAGCAAATAGATAACTTCAAAAAAGAATATCCTGAAACAGTGATCGTTGCACATCCTGAGAGTCCGTTTGAAGTTTGTCAGAAGTCTGATCATGTCGGTTCAACTGAGCATATTATTAATGTGATTCGGGATGGTGCACCGAATACACGTTATCTGGTTGCTACAGAGTTAAATCTCGTGAACCGTCTGCATGAACAGTACAAACATGAAGGTAAAAATGTACACTTTATGTCGCCTAATATCTGTATGTGTTCAACCATGTTCAGAATAGATCCCCAGCACTTAGCATGGGTATTGGAAAACCTGGTGGCAGGTAATGTTGTCAATCAAATTACGGTGCCTGTTGATGAAGCCGCAATGGCAAAAAAAGCACTGGACAAAATGCTGGACGTCTCACCTTAGCTGTAAATTCAGATATAACCATTTAAATGACAAATAGTTTTGTCATTTAAATGTAATATTTTTCCACATTTTCTCAAAACTCTACTATATTTTAGTGATAAACAAAACTGCATGTTTTGAAATCAGATATTTAGGGCTTTTCGGAAAAATACCATGTTAAAAAATGTCAATATCAATGTAAAGATCGGTCTCGGTGTTTTACTGAGTGTTTTATTGACGACATTAATGTTATCGCTGCTCAGTATGAGCAATATGAAAACAGTATTGTCTCAGGCAGAAACCCGCGAACTTGAAAGTTATTATGCACAGGCGCTTTCTCAGTTAGAAGCAGAGGGCCGGGTTGCTGAAATGATGAGCGCATTAGTCGCTAATATTCCGGATGTTCAGCAAAATTTTGCGCAGGGGAATCGTGATCAGCTGGCTTCAATGCTGGTACCTTCTTTCAAAGTTTTGAAAAAAAATCCTGAATACGCTGCTCGCCAGTTTCAATTCCATTTACCGCCTGCAACGTCTTTTTTAAGGGTTCATAAGCCTCAGAAACATGGCGATGATCTATCTTCATTTCGAAAAACTGTGGTTAAGACAAATAATACGAAACAGGCTGTCCGGGGTTTAGAAAAAGGGGTGGCTGGTCTCGGTGTTCGTGGCATGGTACCTGTGTTTAACAGTGGCCAGCATGTCGGTTCTTTAGAATTTGGTATGTCATTTGGTCAGCCATTTTTTGATAATTTCAAACAACAAACAGGTATTGATCTGGCTTTGCATCTGATTTCAGATGGTCAGTTGAAACACTTTGCCGGAACAATCGATGAAAATTCTCATTTAAATAGTAAGCTATTAAATCAGGGTAAAAAAGGTTTGACCGAAGTGCTACAGCACAAAGTTAATAATATAAATGCAGGGCATTTTGCCGGCCCTATTCGTGATTTTAGTGGCAAAGTGATCGGCGTACTGGAAGTAGCAATGGACCGCTCATATTATGCCTCTGCGATTAGCAGTCAGCGTAACGAAACTTTTGTTATTGGATTATTTGCCTTACTAATTGGTATTTTCTTCTCATTTATTTTAACCAGAACAATCAGTAAGCCTATCTGTGATGTAGTGGTTGCTTTAAATGATATTGCTGCCGGTGATGGTGATTTAACGCAGCGCTTAAATGAAGATGGCAACAATGAACTGGCCAGACTTGGCAGAGCCTTTAATATATTTGCTGAAAAAATCCGCGGTGTCATTATCGACGTCACTCACTCGACAGAAACATTAAGTTTGTCGGCTGATGAAATGTCTTCTATTGCTCAGTCAACCCGAATGAGCGTTGATCAGCAAAAATCAGGTGTGGAACAGGTGGCTGCAGCTATCAATGAAATGTCAGCATCCGTACAGGAAGTGGCCACTAATACATCAGATGCTGCACATTCTGCAATGGAGGCGGATGATCAGGCCAAACATATTAATATTATTGTTGATGATACGATTAAATCAGTTTCTAAACTGGCGTCAGAAGTTGAGCGTATCGGTTCAGTTATTAATGAGCTGCAAAATCAGACACAAAATATCGATACTGTACTGGATGTTATTAAAGGCATTGCAGAGCAAACTAATTTACTGGCGCTAAATGCTGCGATTGAAGCGGCACGTGCAGGTGAGCAAGGGCGTGGTTTTGCGGTTGTAGCCGATGAGGTTCGCACATTAGCCAGTCGAACACAGGATTCGACTCAAGAGATTCAGGAAATTATTGAGTCATTACAGTCAGGTGCTAACTCGGCGGTTGATGCAATGAAAACTGGTCGGGAAGAAGCTGAGGTTACGCTACAAAAAGCTGGTGAAGCGGGTTCCTCACTGGTTAATATTACGCGAGCTATTGAGTCGATATCAGCGATGAATACACAAATCGCAACTTCAGCTCAGGAGCAAAGTTCTGTGGCTAACGACATTAATCAAAACATCAGTTCAATCAGTGTATTGGCTGATCAGTCAGCTGAAGGGGTAACAAACTCTCAGAATGTCAGCGGTAAGTTATCGACGCTGTCTAATCATTTACATAGCCTGGTATCACAATTTAAAGTCTAAAGCAGATAAGGGTTTAGTGAAAAAAGGCGGTATAATTTATACTGCCTTTTTTTATGGTCAGTTTTAATATGTCAGAGCTATACGATGCCCGTTTTGCCGGGATAGTCCGTCTTTATGGTGTAAAAGAAGCTTCTGTGATTCGTTCACTACATGTTTGTGTGGTGGGAATTGGAGGCGTCGGTTCCTGGGCTGTGGAAGCGCTGGCTCGCTCCGGGATTGGCGAAATTACACTGATCGATCATGATGATATCTGTGAGACTAATATTAATCGTCAGCTGCATTCACTGACAGGTAGTCTTGGGCAGTCTAAAGTAGAAGTAATGGCTGAACGGGTTCTACAAATTAACCCGGACTGTAAGGTGCATGCGATTGATGACTTTGTTACTGAGACCACATTACAAAAATATTTAACCACTTCATTTGATTATGTCATCGATGCTATTGACAGTATCCGTTTTAAAGCGGCAATGATTCACTTTTGTAAGCGAAATAAAATTCCAGTGATTACCACTGGTGGTGCAGGAGGTCTGACTGAACCTGCACAGATAACGGTCAAAGATTTAAGTAAAACCGTAAATGATCCGCTGGCAGCTAAAGTACGTTCGACGTTACGCCGAGAGTTCAATTTCACAAAAAACACCAAACGATCATTTGGTGTCGAATGTGTGTTTTCTGCGCAGCAGCAAGTTTATCCAAAAGCTGATGGCTCGGTTAGTCAGCAAAAGCCGGGCGTCAAAGGTGTCAGTTTAGACTGTAGCATGGGGTTCGGGGCATCCAGCTGCGTGACATCGGTTTTTGGCTTCATAGCCGTGTCCAGAGTGATCTTAAAGAGTATTAAAAAGAACAGTGAATAAAAAAGCTTATCGATAATCTGCGATCACTGTTTCACTCTTACTAGTAGCTGTATCATTGTCAGTAAACTGGAACTCACAACTAGAGATTATAAAGAGAAGCATTAACACTATGCCATAAATGATTGATTTTGATGGGAGTGTTTGTAACATAGTATTTCCATCTGCTTTTTGCGCTAAAATTGGACGTTAAATTTTGTATTTCTAAACAGATTTATAGAAGTTGGCTGGCAAAAAACCGTAAAAAATAGATAAACGGTTAGGGTGTTTTTTTACTAATGGAACGATCTGAGTCAATGCGTCGTGTAGTTGATATATGGCCAATATTTTAGAGTTTTTTTCAAAAAAACAGAGTCCGGATGAATTTGAGGCTTTAATGAAGCCTCATGTCAGTCATCTGTATCGTGTCGCCTATCGTTTGACTAATCAGGCGGAAGCCGCTGAAGATTTATTACAGGATGTCATGCTACATTTTTACCCAAAATGTCAGGAACTCAAGCAAATCGAAAATTTAAAATCCTGGCTCTCTCGCTCACTTTATAACCGGTTTATTGATAATCTCAGAAAAAACAAGCGAAACCCGATAACGGAAGCTGCCGATGATTCAGCACTAAGCGTTGTTGTTGATCACGGTCTTGTACCGGAGCATGAGACTGAGCAGGAGTTGATGCAAACACGTATTGAACAGTCACTGGATAAGTTAAATGATGACCAGCGGCATGTGGTGATGCTGCATGATATGGAAGGTTATACCTTGACCGAACTGTCCGATATTATGGGGACCCCGGTGGGTACCTTGAAGTCACGATTACACAGGGCACGCTGCAGTATCAGACAGACACTGGCGATGGAACCTTCTGAAACATTGATGCGTGTAAAAGGTTAGGAGCGCAATAATGAATTGTAAAATAGTCTTATCTGAACTTGATGATTTTCTCGATGCTGAGCTTAAGCCAATGCAGCATGCTCAGGTACAGTCTCATTTGAGCCAGTGTGACTCGTGTCATCAAGCCTGGCAGCAAGAACTGGAATTCCGTCAGTTACTAAAAGAACATACCGTGCCAGCTCCGGCATTAGGGCTGGAAGAGCGCGCTTTTGCAAAGATACCAAAGCAAGCTAAAAAGACTAATAAAAATGCATTTGTGGCGGGTTTTAGCGGGGCAATAGCGGCCGGTGTTGTATTAATGATTGCGGCCGCATTGTTCTTTAATCCTGTGGTACAGACACCTGTTGCAAATATTACGTTGGCGCTGCATCAGAGTAAAAAAGTCAAAATGGTATTTGATGTGCCAGAAGCGGTTGCAGAAGCAACATTTTCAATGCGTCTGCCGGAACATGTTGAAATCGCCGGTAGCCGTGGATTACATCAGATTGAGTGGAAGACAGCGCTGAAAAAAGGTAAAAATTTGCTGAGTTTACCAATAGTGGCTAATGCAGCAGAAGTGGGAGAGCTGATTGCTGAGATAAAATATGCAGATCAGATTAAAAGATTTCGTATGAAACTGGATATAAAAGCAACAGAGCAAGGTATGCTGAAAATAACAATGCCTGGAGTGGCCTAGATTAATGAAAATGATAGCAACACATTTTGTATTGAGAGCATTCTTGTTTCTTGGCATGGCGATGGGCTATCAGGCGGCATTAAGGGCCGATGGTATTGAGCTCGATGACATTACCATGCAAGTTATTGATAACGATGATGTGGGCTCAAACATTAACGAGCTGAGTTTACCTGCGGGTCTGCAGGCAATTATTGATAATGCCGAAAAGCCGGAAGGCTCATCTGAGCATGATAATGATGAGCTTAAAAAGGAAGATGAGAAAGAGGATGAAAAGGATGACTCCAAAGATGAGCATGAAGACTCATCGGACGACTCAAAAGATGACGATAAAGATTCTGAAGATAAAGTAGAAGAGCCTAAAGAACCTGAGTCTCCGGAAGAGCCAAAGGAGCCGGAGGCACCTGAAGAGCCAAATGAGCCTGAATCTCCAGAGGAGCCGGAGTCACCTGAAGAGCCAGATGAACCTGAGTCTCCGGAGGAGCCTGACTCGCCCGAAGAGCCAGAGGAACCTGAATCTCCAGAGGAACCAAAAGAGCCTGAAGACTCCCCGGATCATTCATCCCATGATTAGTTAAATCTTTAGTCGGTTTTAAGGCTGTGATAACCTAGTTAAGTAGAAATTAACGGGTTTTTTAGCGTCTGTGTATAACAAAAACATAATTTTAACTGGCATCGTATTATGTCTGCTCTCGGTGATTGTGCCGCAGTTAAGCGTTGCTGCAACAACACCGAATACTATCGAAATTGCCGAACAAGCCGGTTATAAGAAGCAATTGGCGTATTACCTGAAGGCGCAGCAAGAAAGTAATAATCCCCGGATTATCTACAACATTGGCGTGCTGCATTACAAACTGAAGCAATATTCTGAATCCAGAATTTACTTTAAAAAGCTGCTGGCAGTTGATAATTATCACGCGCTCGCACAATATAATCTTGGTCTGTTGGCTTATAAGTCAGGTGATAAAAAACAGGCGATCAGATGGTTTCAGCGTATATCAGAACATCAGCATAAGTATCAAACTTCCGCAAAATTATTAAAACTGGCAGCTGCGCAGGTTAAAAAATTAACGGCCAGAAAAGCCGTTAAAAAGAAACCTGAACACAGGCCCGTAAAAATAGACGGTTATGTTTTTGCTTATTATGGACATGATGATAATTTAATTGACCCGAATGGGAATGTAATCACCGGTGATAATTTTTTAAATACCTATGCTTCAGCTACATTAAAATTTAAAAAACCTTCACTTAAAGACTATATCTGGCATTTTGGATTTTATTCAAAAGATTATGCAGAACTTAATGGTTACGATTATAAAATAATCAGCACAGATTTTGGCAAACGTTTTTACCATGATAACTGGCGGCACGGAGTGGGTCTCAGATTAGACAGTAGTACCTATGGTATTACCGATTATCAGTCAACGACCAGAATAGAACTGAATACGCGTTATAAAAAATTATCAAATCAACTGGCAGCACGGTATCGTTATTACGATATTCAATCAGAAGATCCTTTATATGATGTCTATGAAGGTAGCCGGCAACTGATTTCACTGAGATATGAAAAGAAATTTAGTGCACAAAAAATACGTTTAGCACTGGATTATGAAACCAATGACCGCGCTGATGCCCGAACCGGCGGGATAGTGACATCGAGTTATTCAGCAGCCCGTGACACTATCGCATTGAGCTGGTTTTCTAAACTTAATGAGCGGTGGAAAATGCGATTAAAGTTAAAATCACGGGATTCTCTATATAATGATTTTAGTACCGCCGATAATGTAAGGCGTAAAGAAGAATTGAATAGTACGAGTCTGCAAATAAAATACCGATTACAAAAACGCTGGTGGTTTGTCGGCGAGTACCGTTACTCAGATAATTTATCCAATATCGACCGCTATTCATACACTAGAAATGTCAGTCTGCTAGGTATCAGCGGCAGTTTTTAAATATAACGTGATATGTTACATGGGTAAAAAGGCATAAATTTGCTACATTATAATGATGATTTTAAACGATAGATTTAATACACGAATGTAATACTTATGCGCGAAGTTGTTGTTCTAATACATGGGTTATGGAAAACCGGTAGCGATATGTGGCGTTTGCGACAGCGACTGGAAAAAGCCGGTTACGAATGTAAAAAATTTAAATATCAGAGCCTTCGACATACCCCGGAAGAAAATGCGAGACGTTTGCATCAGCTGGTGTCATCGATTGACGCACCGGTTGTTCACTTTGTAGGCCATAGTCTGGGTGGTGTCGTATTGCTGCGATATTTTGATCTGCATCCCAGTTTAACCCGAGGACGTGTGGTTTTACTGGGCTCACCGGTGAATGGCAGTCAGGTGGCTTTGCGTCTGTCAAAACACTGGTATTCACGCTGGCTGATCGGTCGTAGTGCTAATGAGGGTTTGTTAGGCAGTGCACCGGTTTGGAACAGTTGGCGCGATATTGGTATTATCGCCGGTACCATGCCGATGGGAGTGGGTCTGGTCACAGGCCTGTTGCCATTGCCTCATGATGGCACGGTAACAGTGAATGAGACCGTATTACACGGTGCGACCGACTTCATTACCTTACCAGTTACTCATACGGGTTTATTGTATTCATCAAAAGTGGCGCAACAGACCATTACCTTTTTACGCGCTGGCAAGTTTGGTGATGAAACCGGTGATTTCTTATTAGAATCGGAACCGACCTGATCTCAAACCATCTTTTCTACACTTGTTCATTAAATAATCATTGTTAATTAAATACTGACAGAGAATCGCCTAATTTCCTGATCAGGTGTTAAAATCAATCAGCGATTAAAAAGAGGTTGAGCATGACTGGCCACAGTAAATGGACAAAGATCAGGCACCAGAAAGCTGTACAGATCAAAATCTTGATTCAGTCAATGTGTAAGGTCATTGTCGCTTCGTGTATCAGGGGTGGTGATGAGGCTGTGGCGCGACTGAGTGAGGCTGGGGCGTGATTCGCATTCTTGGTATCGATCCGGGCTCGCGCTGCACAGGTTTTGGTATTATTGAAAGCGATGGTCTTAAAAGCCGTTATGTGCACAGTGGTTTTATTAAAGTGCAAGGCGAAGAGCAGCCGGAAAAATTAGGTGATATTTTTGCACAAATCAGTGCGCTGATCGAAGAATGGCAGCCAGAAGTGATGGCTGTTGAACAGGTCTTTGTTGGTAAAAATGTCGACTCAGCGTTGAAGCTGGGGCAGGCAAGAGGCGCTGCTATTTGTGCGGGCGTGAATGCGGGGCTTGCAGTTGGCGAATATTCACCGCGAACAATAAAAAAAGCAGTGGTTGGCCGGGGAGCGGCAGATAAAACACAGATGCAGGAAATGATGCGCATTATTTTAAAACTGACTGAAAAATTACAGTCAGATGAAGCCGATGCGCTGGCAGTAGCACTTTGTCATGCGCATAGTAATACCCGTCTGGGACAGCTACATAAACAAATTAAAAACACAGGAGCAGGCTGGTGATCGGTCGACTGAGTGGGCAACTATTAGAAAAACAGCCACCGGAGTTATTAATCGATGTAAATGGTGTTGGCTATGAAGTGTCAGCACCGATGTCGACATTTTACGCATTGCCGGATGTGGGCGAAAAAGTCATTATTCACACCCATATGGTGGTGCGTGAAGATGCTCAGTTGTTGTATGGTTTTTCAACCCAGTCTGAACGCACTTTATTCCGAATACTGATCAAGATTAATGGGGTTGGGCCAAAGCTGGCGCTGACTATTTTATCCGGCATCACCGCTGATGAATTTATCCGTTGCATCCATGACAATGATGCTGCAGCACTGGTGCGCTTGCCTGGTATTGGTAAAAAGACCGCCGAGCGTCTGATTGTTGAATTAAGAGATAAAGTAGGTGCAGAGGCTGAGTCTAGTGATACGTCTTCATCGCCTGGACTAATGTCTGTCAGCAGCGTTAAAAGCCCAATTGCCGATGCGGTTAGCGCACTGGTAGCACTGGGTTACAAACCGAATGATGCGTCGAAAATGGTGCGCAGCATTGAGACTGAAGGCATGAACACCGAAGAGATTATCCGACAGGCACTACAAGGCATGGCTAAGTAAATGGATCACGATATGGATCAGACCCGAGTGATATCAGCAGAAACGGCATCAACGGATGAAGCAGCCATCGACCGCGCGATTCGGCCACAGCTATTGGCCGACTATGTGGGCCAGCCAAGTGTTAATGAGCAGATGGAAATCTATATTCCAGCTGCCAGAAAACGCAGCGAAGCGCTTGATCATTGCCTGATCTTTGGTCCGCCAGGGCTGGGTAAAACCACGCTCTCGCATATCATTGCTAATGAAATGGGCGTTAACCTGCGCCAGACCTCAGGTCCGGTATTGGAAAAACCCGGTGATCTGGCAGCGCTGCTGACTAACCTCGAACCACATGATGTTTTATTTATTGATGAAATTCACCGTTTAAGTCCGGTGGTTGAAGAAGTGCTGTATCCGGCACTGGAAGACTTTCAGCTTGATATCATCATTGGTGAAGGCCCGGCAGCGCGTTCAATCAAACTGGATTTACCACCTTTTACGCTGGTCGGGGCAACCACCCGTGCCGGCGCACTGACATCGCCATTACGTGACCGGTTTGGCATTGTTTTGCGTTTAGAGTTTTATAATAGTGCTGACTTAACCTCTATCGTAAAACGTTCCGCAAAAATCCTGAATGTTGAAATGGCGGAAGATGGCGCCACGGAAATCGCCAGACGTGCCCGTGGAACGCCACGAATCGCTAATCGTCTGTTAAGACGCGTGCGCGATTACGCAGAGATTAAGGCCGATGGTGTAGTCACCGCGGAAGTGGCGAGTAAAGCACTGGATATGATCAACGTGGATAAACACGGCTTTGATCATATGGACCAGAAATTACTGCTGGCCATCATTGAAAAGTTTGATGGTGGCCCGGTCGGAGTTGAAAATTTAGCCGCCGCGATTGGTGAAGAAAAGGACACGATTGAAGACGTGCTGGAACCGTATCTGATCCAGCAGGGTTTTTTAATGCGTACACCAAGAGGGCGCATGGCGACTAATAGTGCTTATGCACATTTTGGTTTGCAACGGCCAAAAACTGCGCAAAATTATGATGAAAACCAGTCTTTATTCGATGAGTGATACTGATTCAGCGTACTGGCATCTTTATAATAGCTAAAAACTTAATTAACTAAATAGAAATAAAAAAGATTTTACGGGGATTCAATGAAATTTTCCTGGCCGGTAAGGGTCTACTATGAAGATACTGATGCTGGAGGTGTGGTTTACCATACAAATTATCTAAAGTTTTTTGAACGTGCACGCACCGAATTATTACGTCAACTGGGTGTTGAGCAGGATGAGTTAATTAAACAACAGGATGTGATTTTTGCTGTGCGTCAGATGGTCGTGGACTTTAATAAATCGGCTGTTTTTAATGACTTGCTGACGGTGGAAACGGAAGTGACAGAATTAAAAAAAGCCAGTTTTATCTTCAGTCAAACTATTTCTCGATCAACGGAAAAAACAATACTGTGTCAGGCTAGCTGTAAGGTTGCCTGTTTAAAAGCCAGTGAAATGAAACCCAGAGCAGTGCCGGATGAGATTGCTCAAAAACTAACAAGCCATCAGCACTGCTAAGACGGTCGATGTGCAGGAAATTTTAATAAAAAAGGGGACGCTTTGTGTCAGCTGATCTGTCATTTTTTGACCTGATTCTTCATGCCAGTTTTGTTGTACAACTGGTGATGCTTATTCTGGTTGCGGCTTCCGTTATCTCCTGGACCGTGATTGTTCATAAATATAAATTACTGAATAAAGCCGCCGATTCAGCTGATAGCTTCGAAGATAAATTCTGGTCCGGTATTGATTTAAGTGAATTCTATAACAGCATTTCTCAGCGTCGGTTGGAACGCCACGGCATGGACAAGATATTCGAATCAGGTTTTTCTGAATACGCCAAATTACATAAAAAAGCCGGCTCATCTGAAACCATTTTAGCGGCAGTACAGCGCAGTATGAAAGTTGCACTTTCACGAGAAGAAGATCGTCTGGATCAGCACCTGTCGCTGTTAGCTACCATCGGCTCTACTAGTCCTTATATCGGCTTATTCGGCACGGTGTGGGGCATTATGAATTCATTTACTGCACTGGGTGCGGTTAAACATGCCACTCTGGCAATGGTAGCCCCTGGCATTGCAGAAGCCCTGATTGCAACAGCAATGGGTTTGTTTGCGGCTATTCCGGCGGTGGTTGCCTATAACCGTTATGCAGAAAAAGTAGATCGCCTGTGTAATCGCTATGAAAACTTCCAGCAGGAATTTGCTAGCTTGTTGCACCGACAGACGATCAGTAAAAATGCAGCGGAAGATCATTAAGTCATGGCTGAACGTAAACGCAGAGCAATGAATGAAATCAATGTTGTGCCTTACATTGATGTCATGTTGGTGCTGCTGATTATTTTTATGATCACAGCGCCTCTGTTGTCACAGGGTGTAGAAATTGATTTGCCGACAGCTGATGCTAACCCGATTTCTCCCGATCAGCAGGAGCCACTAGTGGTGGCAGTCAATAAGAATGGTGATTATTTTTTAAATATCGGTGATCAGCCTAATAAACCGATCAAAGCACAGTTGATGGTTAACCGGGTTGCGGCGGTATTAAAACTTCGCCCCGATACACCGGTTTTGGTGCGTGGAGATAAGGATGTAAATTACGGCAAGGTAGTCAGAGCGATGGTATTTTTGCAGCAAGCAGGTGTCGCAAAAGTGGGCCTGATGACAGAAGGTCTGAACTGACAGGTATGATGCAGTGATTAAAGAAGGAAGTTTGTTAGGCATTATCCGTTATGACTCAAAGGCATTTTATATTGCGCTTGCGCTGCATGTTTTGATCTTAATTGTGCTGCTATTGAGTGTGAATTTCTCTGAGCGACCGGAAAGCCGTCATCAGCCGGTAGAAACGGTACAGGCTGTTATTGTTGACAGTCAGATTGTTCAGGCTGAAATGGACAAAATTAAAAAATCGGAAGCAAGAAAAAAATACAACGAAAAACAGCGGTTGAAACGACTGGCCGATAAAGCGCGCAAGGAAGAGCAAAAGCGTAAACAGGCGATTAAAAAACGTAAGCAGGAAGAAAAGCGCCTTGCTGATCTGAAAAAGAAACGGCTGGATAATGAAAAAAAGAATCAGCAGCAAGTTAAAGATCTGGCTGATTTAAAACAGAAAAAGCAAAAGCTTGAGCAGCAACGTCAGGCTGAGCAGCAACGACTGGCTGCGATACAGAAAAAAAGAGAACAGGAAGAACTGATCAGGGAAAATGCGCGTAAGGCTGAAGCCGACAAGCAGCGACAAAAAGAAGCCGCTGCAGCGTTAAAGAAAAAGCTGGCGGAAGAAGAGCGTCAGCGCTATCTGAACAGTGCCAAGATAAGAAAAATGCGCTCTCAATATGTTAAACTTATCGAACGACATGTCGAGAAAAAATGGATCAAACCGGCCAGTACCAGTAAAGGCATGTTTTGCGATGTCATCATAACGCAAAACAGAGCAGGTACAGTGCTCAGTGTCAGAACTGATAAGTGCCAGGGTGATAAAGCGTTCCGTTTGTCTGTGGAGAGAGCGGTACGAAGGGCATCGCCATTACCTGACCCACCAAGTCCGGATGTATTTGACAGAACAATCCGTTTTGGATTTAGGCCTTAAGATCGGGGTTTTGGTTAAACAATAGACAATTTCAGACGAGTATCAGTACAACCTATGTTTATGTTTAGAAGAGATGTTATGAAACAAATGTTATCGGCACTGAGTTTTTTCTTACTGGTCTGTTCCTGGCCTGCTAAGGCTGTGCTGGATGTTGAAATTACTCAGGGCACAGAAGATGCGTTACCGATCGCTATCGTGCCTTTTAACTGGACAGGTGCGCCAGTGGCAGGGGGTACTGAAATTCAGCCTGGTATGAAATGGGCAGAGGTGATTTCATCTGATTTGTTACGCAGTGGTCGTTTTGCACCGGTTGCAGAAAAAGATCTATTAAGTCGTCCACAAAGTGCTGAAAATCTGGACTTTAAAACCTGGCGTGTTGGCGGTATTGATCATCTGGTTATTGGCTCTGTTAGTGCAGCCGGTGTTAATCAATACACGGTTCAGTTTCAGTTATTTGATGTTTTAAAAGGCGAGCAGCTATTAGGCTATAGTTTTACCACCAGTTCACTTAGACGTACAGCACACCATATCAGTGACTTAATCTACCAGCAGTTAACCGGTCAAAAAGGCGCTTTTAATACCAGGGTGGCTTATGTCACTGTCAGTCGTGAACTGGGTACGGCCAGCTATAAACTGGAAGTGTCTGATGCCGATGGTTATAACCCGGTAACTATATTAACCTCGACTCAGCCAATTATGTCACCCAGCTGGTCACCGGATGGTTCCCAGTTAGCTTACGTATCATTTGAGAACAAACGGGCGCAGATTTTTACTCAGGTATTAGCCACTGAGCAACGCACTCCATTGTCAGCGTTTAAAGGTCTGAATGGTGCGCCGGTCTGGTCACCTGATGGCAAGCAACTAGCGATGACATTGTCTAAAGATGGGAACCCGGATATTTATGTATTGAATCTTCAGAATAAGGCTCTCACGCGTATTACCCGGCACTGGGGCATTGATACCGAACCGGCCTGGATGCCAGATAGTAAAACACTGGTGTTCACATCAAATCGTTCCGGTAAGCCACAGTTGTATAGATTCACGCAAGCAGGGCAAAGACCACAGCGCCTCACCTTTGAAGGCGAGTATAATGCCAGCGCTGAGATCTCAAAAGATGGTTTAAAAATGGCATTTGTCTATAAAGATAAAAGTGGTTTTAAGATTGCTAGCATGGATCTGGAAACCGGTATTATGGATGTACTGACAGACGGACCACTTGATGAGTCTCCAAGTTTTGCACCAAATGGCAGTATGATTTTATATGCAGAAGGGCAGCGGGGAGCGTTAGCTGCGGTTTCTTTTGACGGACGTTTTAAACAAAGGCTGGTTGCCAGAGATGGCGAAGTACGTGAACCCAGCTGGTCACCTTTTACTAAATAATTCATCTCGGAGAGAATTAAATGCGAAATTATCTATTTATATTACTTGCGGCAGTGTTATTGGCAGGATGTCCGGCTCAGCCACCTAAAGGCGATGATGCAGTGACGAAAAAAGATACAACAACTACCTCGACTGCTGACAGTGCTGGCGATAAAGATGCCGTACAAACCGGTAAATTAGATGGTGCCGATAAAACCAATAGCACCGCTTTAACCGGTGGTGATCAGCCTTATCGTAAAGATGCGATTCATGATGCTAACAGTCCGTTATCGCAACAGGTGATTTATTTTGATTTTAATGCCAGTGCTATTAAATCAGAATACCGTGATTTGATTACCTGGCATGGTCGTTATCTGGCTTCAAATCAGGATATGAAAATAAGACTGGAAGGCCATACTGATGAAAGAGGCTCAAGAGAATATAATGTTGCTTTAGGCGATCGACGTGCTCAGTCGGTTAAACGTATGCTGATGTTTCAGGGCGCGACAAAAAAGCAAATAGAAGTTATCAGTTATGGCGAAGAAAAGCCGGTTGGCTTAGAACATACCGAAGCGGCATGGGCAAAAAACCGCAGGGTACAGCTGGTTTATGGGGCAATGTAAGATGCAAAACATTTTCAAATCAGGTTTATTGTTGAGTGCTTTATTTGTGGCGAATCAGGCGATTGCTGCACCGCCACGTACTGCACCTGAACCTATACGTGCCGCACCGGCTCTGGATGAAAAATCAGAGCAGCGCCTGAACCTGTTAGAGAAAAAACTCGACAATAATGTTATCTATGATTTGTTAGAGCAAATTGCGCAGCTGAAAAAAGAAGTCAGCGAACTGCGTGGTTATACCGAGCAGCAAACACATCAGATGAATCTGTTAACTAAACGTCAGCGAAGCCTGTATCAGGATGTTGACCGAAGAATGCTTGAGCTGGAAGCGGGTTCCTCATCGCGCAGCGGTATGTCTGCATCACAGTCGGGTATAAATGATCAGTCATCATCAGGTCTGACTGTTGTACCAGCTGACTCTACTAATACAATGGCCACGCAGGGTCAGTCAGATAATACTGCTGAAGAGCATGCAGCTTATACCAAGGCCTTCAATCTGTTAAAAGAAGGTAATTATAGTCAGTCGATTACCGCTTTCAGGGCATTTTTGACGAATTTTGGTAAAGGCAAATATGCTGATAATGCGCAATACTGGCTGGGTGAAGCTAACTATGCAACGCGAGACTATAAAACGGCTCTGGTTGAGTTTCAGAAAATTCTAACCGATTATGCTGACAGCCCTAAACGTAAAGATGCTGAATTAAAAATTGGTTTTACTTATTATGAGTTAAAAGACTGGGATGCCGCGAAACGCACATTACAAAATGTGCAGACACTGTATCCAAATACCAGTAATGCCCGTACAGCAAAACAACGTCTTGATCGACTGGCGCGTGAAGGCAGGTAACGTTAGTGACATCTACTGAAGAAGAATCATTACTGCGTGTTACGGAAATATTTTATTCGCTTCAGGGAGAAACAAGAACAGCCGGTCTGCCCACCGTATTTATCCGCCTAACGGGCTGTCCGTTACGCTGTGGCTATTGCGATACTGAATATGCATTCAGCGGTGGTGAGCGTCAGAGCATCGAGCATATACTGAATGAAACAGCTGGCTACAATGCTCACTACATCACCGTTACAGGCGGTGAGCCTTTGGCGCAAAAAAACTGCCTGACTTTACTGAGCCAGTTATGTGATAAAGGTTATGAGGTGTCTATCGAGACCAGTGGGGCTCTCGATATCTCTGACATCGATCCGCGTGTCGCTATCGTAATGGATTTAAAAACACCGGCCTCTGGTGAAGAATCAAAAAATCGTTTAGAAAATATTAGCCAACTTAAAAAAACAGATCAGATCAAATTTGTTATTTGTGATCGTAATGATTATGAATGGAGCAAACAAAAACTGTCCGAATTTGATCTTCTGAATAAAGTGGAAATTCTGTTTTCTCCGGTTCATGGAGAAAAAATGGCGCAGCAGTTAGCTGACTGGATTTTGCAGGATAATTTACAGGTCAGGTTCCAGCTACAGTTACATAAATATCTCTGGAATGATGAACCGGGTCGTTAAATGAATCAGCCAAAACCAAAAGCCGTTATCTTATTATCAGGTGGGCTGGATTCAGTAACTGTACTGGCCACTGCTCGTGAAGACTATGACTGTTATGCACTGAGTTTTAGTTACGGCCAGCGTCATGATGTTGAACTGGAAGCGGCAAAAAATATCGCAAAACAATTCCAGGTATCTGAACACCGTATCCTGAATATCGATTTAGGGCAACTGGGTGGCTCAGCGCTGACAGATATGGATATTGATGTACCGCAAGAGCAGGCTGATGGTATTCCCGTGACCTATGTGCCAGCGCGCAATACCATCTTTTTATCTTATGCACTGGCCTGGGCTGAAGTGCTGAATGCAACCGATATATTTATCGGTGTCAATGCGGTTGATTATTCAGGTTACCCGGATTGTCGTCCTGAGTATATCGATGCCTTTGCAAAAATGGCTAATCTGGCAACAAAGTCAGCCGTTGAGGGTGATGTTATTAGCATCCACACGCCGCTGATTAGCCTGAGTAAGGCGGAGATTATACAAACAGGTATTGAGCATGGTGTGGACTATTCGATGACTGTGTCATGTTATGCGGCGAATGAGAAAGGTGAGGCCTGCGGGCTTTGTGATTCATGCCGTTTGCGTCAACAAGGATTTGTTGATGCTGGTATAGAGGACCCTACCCGATACGTTTCTGATTAGTTAAGTAACCTCGTAATTCAAACTGATTCTGTTTTCCACATTTAATCATCTAATGACGCCGGTATTTCAAAGACGTTACGGTTATTGGTGTGACTGAAGATAAAACCGGCTTCACCATTTTCGGAAAAACTTACCTCCGGAAGTGATTTGGTCATGAACCTCATTAGCTCGTTCGAATCGATTTTAAGGTCATCATTAAAATCAGCTTCCCCGGCTGTTGCTATCTCTAAGGTTCTCATCATACTACTTTTTGTAATGGGTTGTATCTGTGATAACTGAAAAATAAAATTACGTCCGGTTTCAAACTGGAAGTTGTGTAAGATTCTTCTTAATGCTGCTTGATTGCTTGTGATCGCGTCACTATGACAGTCCAGTAGTATTATGCTGCTGGCATTTTGAGTTGCCTGCAGACGCGTTGTTAACTGAGAGATTGTTAGAAAACTTTTTGATGATTTAATAGGCTTAAAATAAATATCATTTTCTGTGACCTCGCATGCAGCAGATAGATAAAACATAAAGGGACTGTCTTGCGCTGAATTTAGTGAAATCTCAGTTTTGTGATTAATCGCAGGCCCAAAGCTGATCACTGTGTCGTTTTTAAAATAACTCTTAAAAATCGCTTTGATTCTTGAACTTCTTATTTGTGATTTATTAATATAAATAATTTTAGTATCGGTTTGAGCCATAGCTTTCACGATACTTGTAGATATTCTTTGTTGATATTTATCCGACCAAACATTGTGCGTTAAGTCGTATGCGTGAACTGTTAAATCATCATTATCTGCTAATTGAGTAATGTTATAGCTTATTTCATAGCTACAATCAGATGATTTAGATATTTCGGCATGGCTAGTCGTTTTTCTTTGAGTAATAACACCGTTAACGGCAAAGGTGGTGGTTACTGGATGATGATTCAAACTCTGTATACAAAAATTAATACTATCTTTATCTGAACTGCCATTCTCTTGTAGATGAATGATCGGTGGCCTCAATTTATCTGGCAAAACAATATCAGGCAGTGATTTACCGACAGATAAAAACTCATTTTTAATAATTTGTTGTATAACAGCGGGTTTAAAAGCGAAATATCTAAGTTGTGACAGGCTTATATTTGTTAGCTTGTTAAGCTGTACAGACACAGGTGAAAAGTCAGGTTCAGAAGCATCGTAATAGCCCTGAGGAGACCATAATATCCATTGTTGTGTATCAGGCTGAATAAACAAAGAAAATAGCCTGGTGCCGTTATTAAAGGAGTACCAGCTTATGACATTATTTTCAAAACGGAGTATTAAGGTTTGTTGGTCTGCTGAGATCAGTGCCTGAGTAACAATTTCATCTGTCGTGTGCTTCCAGACAATGTTTCCGTTACGGTCAATTCGGGCATGTTGCTGGTTTGTTGCAATAAAAAAACTATCTTCAAGCGCGTCAATACATATTGTTAATGACTTACCGTTAATTTTCACAGGTATTCCATTTAATAATGGCACATATTGCTGGGACCAGTTTTTAATGGAGAAACTATCGGCTTCTGTTTTTGATAGATGCAATGAATCTATGACTGGAAACTGTTTAATAACTTTATGCTGATTCAGGTTAAAGCCAAAGCCGGCATAGAAGATACTATTATTATAACGAGACATTGATAAAGCGGTATTACGTACGGGGGTATCTAATTGCTTGTTTGCATGTGTTTCTTGAATACTAGTCGTCTGAATTTTGTGCATTAATGCTTCAGACAGTACGCTAGCGTTTGCAGTGTTACAGATAGTGAATATGTTGATTAAAAAAACAACAGTAATAGCCAGTATCGATAGTTTTTTATTGTTTTGGCTCATTATGTTGTCTAAATCTTGTGTCATAAGTTAACTTAAGGTATTGAGTTTAAAAGAAAATTGCGGTTTTAAAAAACTTTTTAAAATTTAGTAAAAATACTCTTGTTTTTATTCAAAACTACTGTATTATTCACCCCTCGTTTGGGGGTCATTAGCTCAGCTGGTAGAGCAGTGGACTTTTAATCCATTGGTCGATGGTTCGAATCCATCATGACCCACCATCCTTTCTCCAAACATATCATCCCTGCTTTAAATCGATTTCCTTTTCAGGAAGTTACCATACTATTCAATGCTTGCTTTCTAGACTTATGTTATCTAAGTCTGTTTGTTCTGTTATATGCATTCTTACAATCTATTATTATTATTATTTATTTAAGACGAAAAAAAACCCGGTCAAGACCGGGTTTTTTAATTGGTAGCAAAGTAATATTACTTACGCTGACCAGGGCCGTTCCATTTTAAGCCATTGCTCATGTAAGTATGGAAATACTCAAGAGCGCTGTACTCAGCACTTTGTGC
>Ga0316207_10001813_pt1 | contig 24362 bp, 25 predicted proteins | sample 6weekpyrite_MG_FD_204943 | JGI IMG/M metagenome (GOLD analysis project Ga0316207, IMG submission 204943) | Microbial mat bacterial communities from mineral coupon in-situ incubated in ocean water Damariscotta River, Maine, United States -... | ecosystem: Environmental > Aquatic > Marine >... | reverse complement strand
CTCAAGTGATTGCTTGCCCAGGATGTGGCCGTACTTCCAGTACTTACTTTCAAACGTTGGCACAGGATATTCAAAGTTATTTACGTCATCAAATGCCTGAATGGAAAAAACAGTATCATGGTGTTGAAGATATGAATGTCGCTGTTATGGGCTGTGTAGTAAATGGTCCTGGGGAAAGTAAACACGCGAATATTGGTATTAGTTTACCTGGCACAGGCGAAAAGCCTGTGGCACCTGTTTATGTTGATGGCGAAAAAACAGTAACGCTAAAAGGTGATGAGATCGCGAAAGAATTTCAGCAAATTGTTACTGAATATGTTGAGAATAATTACCGAAATTAATTATGTCGCGCGTCGAAAAAAAATTAAGACATTACATGGCTAAAGCCATATCTGATTACAATATGATTCAAGAAGGTGATCGGGTGTTGGTGTGCCTGTCTGGTGGTAAAGACTCTTACACCATGTTACACCTGTTGCATCAACTACGTTTACGTAGTGGTCGAAAATTCGAATTATTTTCCTTGACTCTAGACCAAGCTCAGCCTGGTTGGAATGATAGTGGTTTAAAAGCTTGGCTTGAGGAAAAAGAATACCCTTACGAAGTTTTGCATCGTGATACTTATTCTGTTGTAAAAGAAAAAGTGCCAGAAGGAAAAACCTATTGTTCTTTATGCTCGCGATTACGTCGTGGTAATATCTACACCTATGCAAAAAAACATGGCTTTTCAAAAATTGCTTTAGGTCATCATCGAGATGATTTAATTGAAAGTCTGCTGATGTCTACTATGTATAGTGGCGAGATTAGTTCTATGCCACCCAAATTGTTAACTCAGGATAAGCAGCATGTTGTAATTCGGCCAATGGTGTATTGTCGAGAATCGCATATTGTGGAATATACTGAGGAACAAAAATTTCCAATTATCCCTTGCAATCTCTGTGGATCACAGGAAAACTTAACGCGTCAAAAAGTGAAAAACTTGATTAAAGATTTGTCTGATCAAAACCCAAAAGTCCCATCTAATATGCTACGTGCCTTAGGTAATGTTCGAAAGTCACAGTTGATGGATTTTGATCTTTGGGATTTTAAGAATTTAGAAGGCGAATTAGTGACCGAGTTTTCCAGTGAGTGTGATTCGGAGTTAAAAGAAGAGCCATTTGATTCACCATTTGGTCAATTGAATAATATTGCTTCCCTCGTTAAATTTTCATAGTAAAAACTATAGGTTATGGTGATTTATATGCACCACATTCAGCTTTTATTCTAATAAGATTGGGTTACTAATCGCAATTGGTATAAAAGCAGTCGGACTTAAATTGGGTTAGAAAATTAAATTCTGGCCGTTCCAGAAAGGGATTGTATTTGCTTCCAGTGAATAGGATTCCAAGTGATTAGTGATTGTTAGTCAGGCCAGCGTAGTCTACCGACAAATTTGCGTGGCGATTCAATGGAAGTGGGTGTCAAAACTTCATCTATAATTTTTTTTACGCCTGCTTCATTGCGTGTTTTGGATTTCGGCGCGGTTGTTGTTTTGGTCTCCGTTGGCTTGCTCGGAGTGTTTGAGTTTTGACTTTTTTGAATAGATGTGATCAATTTATCGGCGATTTTGTCAACGGTTTCGTTCATAGGTTAATTACCTCCTCTATAATTGCCTCGATCTCTTCAACTGCCTCAGATCCTTTTGCCCCACTATCATACACGGTACGCCCGTCGAGTAAACAATTTCGATAAACAGCTCGACGTTTAATGGCAGTTTGTATGGCTGGTAATCCCAGTTGCCCTAATGCACCTTGCATCACTCTAGATAATGTTGTTCGAGGTTCTAGTTGATTTAATACCAGAAAAGCTTTTAATTCTGGGTTTTCACCGTGCGCTTCTTTTACGACACTGGCGATATGAACAGTTGCCCATAAATCTACCGGGGATGGCTGTACGGGTACTAATGCGATATCTGCAATTCGGAGCGCTTTATGGGTTTGAGGTGAGTCAATGGAAGGGGGGCAATCAATAATAACGTAGCGATGTTTATCGGACAGTTTTTTTACCTGTTCTTCCAGTGGTTCGTCACTTAGGGTGAGAAGGTCAGGAGATTTAAAGCCACTTAAATTACCAACGCGAGCCCAATGGGTAGAGGATTGTTGTGGGTCAGCATCCAAGATACCTGTACTTTCACGGCGATTAAGCCCAGAGGCTAAATTCATGCTGAGTGTTGTTTTGCCTACTCCACCCTTATTACTTACCAACGCTATAATCATGGGTATCAAACCTTTTTAAACGACAGACAAACAGCGAAAAGATTTGCTGTTTGTAATATTTATTCGCTAGGATAAGGGTGACTATCCACGAATTTTAACGCCCGTACGCCAGATATATTTGGCTTAATTTTTTAATTGTTGTACGGCATCTCGCATTGCAGTGGCACGCTCATCTATTACTTTTACTGTTGGCATGTCTTTGAGAAAACCTAAATCATGCAAACGCTTTAGTGGCTGCCCTTTAGCACCAACAACATAAACACTGCGCCCTGTGGCGATATTATCTTTGATTGACTCTTCTATTGCAAGTGAGGAGGTTACGCCTAAATGCGGAACTTCTGCTAAATCTAAAATGATCGTATCACAGTCTTCTATTTCAATATTTTTTCTCGTTATCGCCTTCGCTGTTCCAAATATCATGGGTCCGGTTAGATGAAATAATAAAATATGCCCATTTGCTTGGCGAATTAATTCCTTTTCTTCTATGTTTAATTCAACACTGGAATCATCCGGGGAGCTTATTGCTTTAACATCGCCTGATTGTAAATCTGACAAGCGTCTGATGGTAATTACATTTGCTACGAATAAGCCAATTCCCACTGCAGTTATTAAATCCACAAATACTGTTAGCGCGATTACGCCAAACATAATAAAAGCGCCTTTGCCTGAAATGCGATGAGCACGTTTTAGAAATCCCCAGTCGACAATATCGATTCCAACTTTCATAGCGATACCGGCGAGCACTGCCAGTGGTATGCTTGCTGTTAAACCTGCCGCCCAAATAACGACTATCAGTAAAATAAGTGCTCTTGCTAGCCCGGAAAGCGCTGTTCTCGCACCTGACTGAATGTTGACAACGGTTCCCATGGTCGCGCCAGCACCGGGTAAGCCACCAAAAAAGCCAGACATCATGTTGCCCATACCTTGGCCAATGAGTTCTTTATCTGAGTTATGTTGCTGTTTAGTTAAGCTATCAGCAATGACTGATGTTAATAAGGCGTCAATACATCCCAGCATACCGAGTACTAAAGCGTCTATAACCATGCGTTGCCATTGTTCTGCACTGAATACGGGTAGGTGGAATTCAGGTAAGCCGGTTGAGATTTCTCCGATGCGCCTAATATCGATCGCAGAAAAAATGGTAAGAGAAATGACTGTGCCGATGACGAGAGCAATCAGCTGGGGTGGTAAATAGCGTTTAATTTTACTGGGAGTAAATAATAGCAAGCCCAAAGTTAAAGCTGCTAATATCATTTCCTCAGTACGAATGTTAGCAAATAAACTGGGTAACTGTTCAATTGTTCCTAGAACACCACCTGGGGGCGTGGCATGGCCGAGAAATGGCGCAGTTTGCAATATTATTAAGATAATACCAATGCCGGTCATAAAACCTGAAACCACGGTATATGGCATTAGTGTTACATATTTGCCCAGTTTCAATATACCAAAAAGTATTTGAAACATGCCCGCCATGATGACAACAGTAAAGGCCATCGCCATCCCGTTTTCTGGGTCTGATGCAATGAGATGGGCTATAACTGCAGTCATAACAACTGTCATGGGCCCAGTAGGTTCGGAAATCAGGGTGGGTGAGCCGCCAAATAGTGCGGCAAATAAGCCAACAAGTATCGCGCCATACAATCCTGCTTCAGCGCCAGCACCTGATGCTACACCAAATGCCAAAGCCATTGGGAGTGCAATAATGGCCGCAGTAACCCCGCCAAACAAATCGCCTTGTACGTTTCGCAAATGTATTTGGTTAAATATCTGCATGCGTAAACCTCCTGGTTCTTCAAACCCAGTAATGTAATTGTATTTAAAGTGCCGATACCTTTTGAGATATCAGTTGAACAAAATGTGACTATAGATCGAGTATGCCTTTGGCTTGCTTAGAAAACTAATTCAAAGTACTAATGGGATGTATTGTGAATTATCAATATTAAAAAGACTTTGTAAATTAAGCAGTATAAGTTGGTGGGAAATTGACACTGCAAGAGTCTTAGAGTAAGAGCCCCGATTAATTGCCGTTTTATTTAGGTATCTAAGTGATTTACTTACATACGATAGTTATGGGCCAACATATTGATTATTAAGTTAGAGAGTAATATTTATTATAGTCAATCAGTTATATTGATCAAAAATATAAGCGTAAGTATCGTTAATTGTGTTAACTTAGCGCACCATATCAAATATCGCATATTTTGCTACTTAATTAACCATGCACCGACGCGAATTATTACAATACCTTAATCACTACAAAACGCCCTTTATCCAAGAAGCGGCTATGGTTGGTCGTACTTGTCAATTTGTAATGCAGCACAAAAACTGTTTTGATCGACATTTAGCAGTCGGTCATGTTTCTGGATCAGCGTGGGTTGTGAATCCAGCTCGAACGCACACGCTTTTAATGCATCATCGGAAGTTAAATTTTTGGCTACAACCCGGCGGTCATGCGGATGGAGATTCGGATATATTGCGTGTTATATTAAAAGAAGCGTCTGAAGAGACAGGTATAGACATGCAGCATATCAAGTTACTTAGCGATCAAATATTTGATGTGGATGTACATACGGTTCATGAGAGTGTTCATGATCCTCGTCATGAACATTTTGATATTCGATTTCTAGTCGAAATTGATGATCAATTGCCAATTCCTGGAAATAACGAATCTCTTGAAATCGGTTGGATAGATTTAAAAGATGTTTCGCGTTTTAATAACGCACTTTCATTTCATCGCTTAGTGGCTAAAACGCGTAAGCTAACAAAATCAGATTTTTAATAACATTTATGCCTTTTGTAAAGCTGATGGATAATGAGGTGAATTATTGACCTTGTTGTTATCTACTTTGTGTCAGTTGCAGTATGTAAGTAGATTTAAAAAATTATGTATCATTCTCTAATTCATCTTCGCCTTGCCAGCCAGTGTCTTTTGCTCTTTTAATCGCCGCACTATAAATCCTACTATGGCGAGCTCTTATGTCTTCGGGTAGGTTGCTAACCATACAGCCATATTTATCCCACTCATCATCAACTTGATGTTGCAAAACTTCTATTCGCTTTAAATCCCAGCCTTCACATTTTTCAGTCTCAGGTAAAATTTCGAAAACCCATGCGTCTATAATAATTTTCCCAGCGGCAGTCATACCGCCATTCATGTCATTGTCAATACCCGCATAAGGAGTTGGTTTTGTCATTGTTTATGCCTTCTTGTTAACGTTTTTTGAGGCTGATCTCAAATATTTAAGCAGTGATTTACATTAACATATGTTCAGTTATAAGCCAGATACAAATGTTTAATCGTTCAAAATGGTATGGGAACTTAACATTTTTTAATCGATTAATGTGTATTATTTTTCTTATTAAGAGGTAAATTTAGCGGTATTTTACTGCGGTATTTCCTCGTGAGCGAAAATTTATGCAAGGTTTAATTTGGTAGCATTTTTAAAATAAAATCAATTATTTGGTTCTGTATTAGAGGAGGTAGAGATTTTATTCCTTTGATATTTAAGGGTAATTTGTGTTTATTACGATTTTGAAAAATAATAAATTAGCATTTCGAACATGTTGCAATATCGAAACGATTACTCCATTATTAGCCCCCAATTTTGAGCTATTTAATTTTAATGTTGGCTCTAAACTATAAATTTTTCGTACAAGAAAAGAAATGCGCTGTTTAGCTTAAGTCCTTAATTAATTTATTTACAATTTAAAGGTAATGTTAAGCAGGGATTTGAACGGCAAAAGAAAGTACATGACGAAAATAATCAATTTAAAATTTGGCAAAATAGCCTGCGTCCTAAAACAATGGGAATACCAGCTCTTAGGGCATTACTTGGTGGGAGGTAATCGCTAAAAATGGAAAAGTTGGTCATTCTGCTTCCATTAATTCCGTTGATTTCAGCACTGGCAACCCATTTATGGGCTAAGGAATTAGGTCGTCAAGTTGCCAAAGTGAGCGTTAACGGTGGCATATTAACCTTTGTAGTTGCCGTGTTGCTGTTGATTTTAATGCTGAGCTATGATGTTGAAGGTCAAGTAGCGTTTGGTGGCTCATGGGGGATATTGCTTGCTGATCCTTTGAGTGTCCTCATGGCAGTAGTTATTGCAGGCATCAGTATGATTGTGCGCATTTATTCAGTGCGCTATATGATAGAAGAAGCAGGTTATGGTAGATTTTTTGTTTTACTAGACCTTATGGCCGTTTCACTGTTTCTTATGGTGACAGCAGGTGATTTGATCACATTACTTGTTGCTTGGCATGCAGTTGGCGTATTACTGTATTTTCTTCTGGGTTATGACACGCGTAGCTCGTCAGCTTATCGATATGCATTTTGGACACTGCTGACGTACAGAATTGGTGATATTGCCATGGTGATTGCAGCCGGTTTGCTCTATCACGCTTATGGCACGTGGTCTTTGTCAGAGATCTTCTCTCAACTAGCCGCGAATCCGAACGCTCACCATTATTTTGGTATGCCACTGCCTGAAATTGTAGGTTATTTGCTTGCTATCGCTGCATTTGCTCGTTCAGCTCAGTTTTTATTACATACGTGGCTTCCTTATACAATGGGAGGGCCTACCCCCGTTTCTGCGTTAATGCATGCAGGGATTGTTAATGCGGGTGGATTTTTAATCAACCGATTTGCACCTGTCTTTGTGCACACTGGAGACGTGTTGCATTGGTTGTTTATCATTGGGTTAATCACAGCCGTTGTCGGTTCAGTGCTTATGTTGACTCAAAATGACATTAAAAAAGCACTGGGCTACTCAACCATGGGCCAAATGGGTTTCATGATAATGGAGTGCGGTGTTGGTGCGTTTTCATTAGCTATTTATCACCTCATTGCTCATGGTTTGTTTAAAGGTACATTATTTTTAGGTGCTGGTAGCGTGATTAATGAAGCGCGCAAAGACGATGGGGTGCCAAAAGAGGATCTATATACCTTTGTGGTGGAGAGAAAGCCGGTTAGGCAAAAACAACCTTGGCTGGTAATGGCCGCGATCACATTAATCGTACCGATATTTGTGTTAATTCTGGCGCATTGGCTAGTAGCGCAAGATTTTTTCCAAAAACAAGGTGCTATCGTGCTGTTATTCTTTGGTTGGGTAACGGGTGCGCACTTGATTTTTGCTACTTACCGGATGGGAAGTCAAAACGTCTGGCGTTTGGTGGGGCTGATTGTTTTCTCGTTTGCCATAATCGTTTTAGGTTATGCGGTAATCAGTCACGCATTTGATTTGTTCTTGTATCCCGACCCAGAATTTCGGTCGCAAATTTATGCGGCGGCTAATATCGATGTATTTTGGTTTGATGTTTTAGTTGTTCTGGTCACCATGATAATGGTGTTGGGCTGGTTGGCTCGATACTATACCGAGAAAAATCGAAACCAAACCAGTAAGCATTTAAATAGTTTATGGATGAGTTTTTATGCATTGGTTTCACGTGAATTTTATTTCAATGATCTTTATGCATGGTTATCGCGATTTATATTAAAAGTCGCTACTCAGCTTAATGTTTGGTTGAGGTGGCGATAATGAGCGATTTAATACTGATTATTGCTGGTTTATTTTTACCGTTATTCCCTTTGAGTATGGTGTTTAACGAAGTGTTTTCACGATTCACCAATCGAAATCATCGCGTTGCTTTATTGGTCTTATGGCCTCAAATCGGAGTGTTTTTGATTTTTGTCAGTGGTGCTCAAATTCCCGATTGGATTGCTACTTGGGGTTTGCTTACCGCTCTACTTTATGGTGTTAGGTTGCTCGCCATTCGCGAAATGCAGTTGTGGATTAGCTTTTTAGCTACCTCCTCGTGGGCGATTTTGTGGATTACACTTCAAAACAGTGGAGAGAGCTCACCTGTCTATCTATATACATTAGGATTTAGTGTGCCGTTAGTTTTACTTTTATTTTTAAGCGAGGAGTTGAAAGCCCGGTTTGGTGCAGCATATACAGGACTTTATGGTGGGCTCGCACTGACTCAACCCCGATTTTCAGGTGTTTTAATCATGGTGGTGCTTGCTGTTATAGCGACGCCATTATTTCCAGCATTTTTTACCATGCTTGAAACAATTATCGTATCTTCACCTGTCTCTATGTGGACTGCAATATTTGTTGGTGTCGTTTGGTTGTTGTGGAGTTGGGCTGGCGCACGACTGATTCAGGATTTAATTGTTGGGCCTGCTACTGAAGTGCAGGTGTCAGACTTAAGTAAAGATAGTACGAAAAAATACACAGCTATTTTGGTGGCATTGGTTATATTAGGGTTATTAACGTTGGGTGGTTTACCATGAGTCTCGCGTTAGGAAAAAAATTAAAAGTACGCGCAATGATTTACGTGGCGGGAGAGCCTGTGCCTTTCTTCTGGCCCATGAGATCATTTATTCATCATAATCCTTTGCATGGGTTGGAACATTTTCCGTTTGATGAGGCGGCGGAGCAAGGCAGTAAAATTTTTCACGGTCGAGCGTTTTTACCTCGACCAGATTATCAGCGTTACTTGGTCGATGGTGATGTGGATCAAAGCGCGCTTGAAGCCGATGTAACATCTTTTGTTGATAAGGTGCATTCTCTCCCTGGTATCGATTTGCAGCATTGGTTGATGACCTTGCTTACTAAGCGTGAACAGCCGGTTATCAATGTAAGAACTATTAGCAATATTAATGATATCCGCGCTGTTTTAAGTGATGATATTCCTTCTAACGATGATGTTTCTAATGCAGAGATCAATCAACTTTTAAGTCAAAAATTACTGGGTGACCGGCCGGTATATGAAGCAGTTGATATGCTTTATGGTTCAGAGCTAGGGAATGATCTGGATGATCTAGTTATTAAAAGCTGTCTTGATTTTTTTGATGAAGGTCAATCTGTGTGGGGAATGCCAGAACGCGAATTGGGTTTTTTTAAAGCCTGGCGTGAAGTCGCCATGCGAAATGTGCGTTTGTTTTTGCGTGGTATTCACATCAACCAAATTCTCGCCGTTGATGATAGTCCAGAAGGGATAATTGCCTACGTTATGGATGCACTGGGTGTTCCTGAAGAGGAATGGGTTGGCTACTTTACCAATGAAATTGCTCGTTTACATGGTTGGGCAGGTTTTATTCGTTGGCGCTCCAATGCGAAACATTATTTTTGGACGAAAAAATTTCCAGCAGACCTGGTAGATTTTGTCGCGATTCGTTTGGCACTCGGTTTAGCGTTACTGCAAGAAAGCGGGCGTCATGATGTTGCTAGTACTGGGAGCGCTATTGGTCAAAGTATTGTTAATAATCCTCAGGAAACTTATTTACGATATGAGTATCACAGCGGCAATATTCTTCCTGCTCAGGCTCATGAAGTTGATATGGCGATCGCTTATGGTTCTGACGTTAAAACAAAAAAAGTTTTTACGGCTTATATCAAAAACAAACGGAATGAAGAAGCGCTTCAACAAGCTAATCAGTTACTTGAATTGGCAGAGCAGGTCGATGGAGTCAACGCGCTCAAACAACTTTCCGAAGATGATCTTGAAGTTCTTGTCAAATCGCTTGGCGACTTCGAAAAACAGGAGGGTATGTTTTGGTTGCGTGCGATGGAAGCCAAAGCGATGGGTGTCTTGTCAAAAGGGCTTAGTCTGGAACCAACAAAAGCACGAGAAAAACGTCCTTTTGTTCAAGCTTTGTTTTGTATCGATACGCGTAGTGAAAGGATAAGGCGCCACCTTGAAAACGTCGGCGATTATCAAACTTTTGGAATTGCAGGATTTTTTGGTGTACCCGTTAGTTTTATGGAGCTTGGGAAAGGCAGTGAAAATCACCTTTGTCCAGTTATACTAACACCGAAAAACCTTGTACTAGAAATGACGACCTCTGGTTTTGAGCAAGATGATGTGGCTGTGACTGCTTTGGGTAAGGCAATGCATGAGCTGAAAGAATCCATTTTAACACCTTTTGTTACCGTTGAAGCGATCGGGTTGTTATTTGGGTTGGACATGGTTGGTAAAACCGTTGCGCCGAAACACTACAATCGCTGGCGTAAGAAAATTAATCCGGATAAGCCAACGACCCGTTTATTATTGGACAAATTAAGTCGAGAACAAGCTGATTCAATTTTACGTACGGTGCAGCGTGCTGTCATCATTAAAGCGGTTGAAGAAGAATTTAATGTTCTTCCAGAGCAAGTCAATGACAATGTTGTACGAGAGCTTCGTGAATGCGCACTGGGCAATCCTACTGAAATCTGCGAGTTTAGTGATACCTTAGGTGTTAACAGTACTGACAAAGAAAAATTTGTTGATCGATTGCGAGAAGTATATCGGATTAACTCTTCATTTGCTCAAATGCAAATGGAGCAATTGGGTCGAATTGGTTTTACGCTTGATGAGCAAGTTAATTTTGTTTCTCAAGCGCTTTATGCTATTGGTCTTACCAAAGAGTTTTCGCGATTTATTTTGCTTGTTGGTCACGGAAGTATGTCTGATAACAATCCTTATGAATCAGCGTTGGATTGCGGCGCTTGTGGTGGCAATCATGGTTTAGTAAATGCCCGAGTTATTGCACAAATGGGTAATAAGGCGGAAGTTCGACGTAAACTTCGAGAACGCGGAATCGATGTGCCTGATGATGTGTGGTTCGTGCCTGGGTTGCATAATACAACTACAGACGAAATAAAGATTTTTGATGTTGATTTAATGCCGCCATCTCATCTTGTTTATCTGGATAGAATGCGTAGTGGATTAACAGCGGCTTCACACCTATGCGCACAAGAAAGAATGCCAACGTTATTGTTACATGAAGACGAGCAAAAACCTGCAACCGCGTTTATGAATGCCCAGCGAAACGCAATGGATTGGTCACAAGTTAGGCCTGAGTGGGGTTTGTCGCGCAACGCTTACTTTATTATTGGTCGTCGAAGTCTGACTGAGCAATTTCCTTTGGATGGACGTGCATTTTTACATTCTTATGATTTTAAAGTGGATCCAAATCGACGAGTGTTAGAAAATATTATCACTGGCCCGTTAGTTGTTGGACAGTGGATTAATATGGAGCATTATTTTTCTGCAGTGGATAATGAGCGATTTGGTAGCAGTAGTAAGGCTTATCATAATGTTGCTGGTCGTTTTGGGGTTATGACAGGAAATTTAAGTGACTTGAGAACCGGTCTACCTTCGCAAACTGTTTTGGAAAATGGCCGACCCTATCACCAGCCCATAAGATTGATTACTCTTATTGAGGCACCGTTTGATCATGCACAAAAAGCCGTTGATGCTGTCGTTTCAGTAAAGAATTTGGTGCGAAACGGATGGGTGCGATTGATGGTAATCGATCCGGAAACGAATACACTTCATACTTATGATGATGGTGGCTGGTTGCAACAACCTCACGATAATGTCGCAGAAAACTTAATCCTTGAGGAGTCAGGTATATCATGAATAATTTAAACTTTAGTCCACTAAAGAAACTTGAAATAATCGTGGATGGTGAGCATAAAGGTTTTGTTACTGATTTGCTCGATAGAGCTGGAGTAAAAGGTTACACAATTGTTAACAATCTTTCTGGAAAAGGTAGTCAGGGATTTCATGAAGGGCATTTGATGTTTAATGAAGAAGATGTGCTCGTTATGATAATCACAGCAGTCCCCGACGAGTTGGTTAATCCAATTCATGAAGGGCTTGCACCGTTTTTTGGAAAGCACTCGGGTGTTGTATTTATTTCCGATATTCAAGTGACTCGTTTAGTTAAGTTTAGTGATTAGAAAAAGCTGAGATAAACAAAACGTTGTTTTTGTAAGCGGTGACTGAATAATATTAGTTTGATATTTTTTCGTAGGAAATTGGTAAGCACTTATCGGGATCAATATAGAGTTGATTGTAAAGTAAATATAGCTGCAGTAAATTTAAACAGAATAATCCTGTCCCAGCTTTAATATTTAAATAAATCTTTCAGCTTTCCAATTTATAGACTATGCTTACGTGGTTTCTAGTTAGTAAGGTTATTTTGTGAGCATTGGTGAGATGCTGAAAAAGATAACAGCCAACGTTACGGCGGCTTCAGCTCTAGAAGTAAGAGATGGTAGGGCTGCGAGCCTAAAAAATGCCTCTAAATATTAAAAAATGGCGCATGCGCTTTTTGTATTGTATTGGGTATTTTTCAGTTCTCTGATTTTGGAATTTATGGATGGGGATTGATTTCTGTCAAATAACGTACAAATACCATACATTTGGCAATAAATTAGTTGAACTTCGCTAAGACTTTGTTAATAATTCCGCCCTTATTAAAAGATGCAAGAACTAACGTTTTGTGTCCACTAGATTTTTTTATTAATAGATTCAATTGGTTACTTAAGAAGATAAGTGGCTGAAGAGGATGCGTATTGATTTCACTATCGATAATAGTGAATGAAACACATTTAAACTATCGATTGGAATAGATGGTTAATTTTAACTAACCTTCGTACCGAAGATTAAGATTCTAAACAACATGTAGGAGAAGAAAATGGCCAAATATGATGCTGGCGTAAAAGAGTATCGCGATCTCTACTGGGCTCCTGAGTATGTGCCTTTGGATACAGACCTGTTGGCGTGCTTTAAAGTTGTAGGGCAGGCAGGTGTTCCACGTGAGGAAGTTGCAGCAGCTGTTGCAGCGGAAAGTTCAACTGGTACCTGGTCAACAGTATGGTCGGAATTGCTGACCGATCTTGAGTTCTACAAAGGTCGTGCGTATCGCATTGAAGACGTTCCTGGTGACAAAGACGCTTTCTATACATTTATCGCTTATCCGTTGGACCTATTTGAAGAAGGTTCAGTTGTTAACGTACTGACTTCATTAGTTGGTAACGTATTTGGTTTTAAAGCCTTGCGTTCTTTACGTCTGGAAGATCTTCGTTTCCCAATCGCTTACATTAAGACTTGTGGTGGTCCACCAGCTGGTATTCAGCTTGAGCGTGATCGCTTGAACAAGTATGGTCGTCCACTTTTGGGTTGTACTATCAAGCCTAAACTAGGTCTTTCTGCTAAGAACTATGGTCGTGCTGTATACGAATGTCTACGTGGTGGTCTTGATTTAACTAAAGATGACGAGAATATTAATTCACAGCCATTCATGCGCTGGCGTGACCGTTGGGATTTCGTTGCTGAAGCTATTCATAAAGCAGAAGCTGAAACTGGTGAGCGTAAAGGTCACTACCTAAATGTTACAGCCGCTACTCCAGAAGAAATGTATAAGCGTGCTGAATACGCTAAAGAACTAAACATGCCAATCATCATGCATGACTTCCTAACAGGTGGTTTTACTGCAAATACTGGTTTGGCTAACTGGTGTCGTGAAAACGGTATATTGTTGCACATTCATCGTGCGATGCATGCGGTAATTGACCGTAATCCTCATCACGGTATTCATTTCCGCGTACTAGCTAAGTGCTTGCGTCTATCTGGTGGTGACCAACTGCATACTGGTACGGTAGTAGGTAAATTGGAAGGTGATCGTCAATCAACACTTGGTTTTGTTGACCAATTACGTGAGTCTTTTGTTGCAGAAGATCGTTCACGTGGTGTTTTCTTTGATCAAGACTGGGGTTCAATGCCGGGCGTATTCGCTGTAGCTTCTGGTGGTATACACGTATGGCACATGCCAGCACTTGTAAACATCTTTGGTGATGATTCATGTCTACAGTTTGGTGGTGGTACTCAAGGACATCCTTGGGGTAACGCTGCGGGTGCATGTGCAAACCGTGTTGCTCTTGAAGCTTGTGTTAAAGCACGTAACGAAGGTCGTGACATTGAGCGTGAAGGTAAAGACATTCTTACCCAAGCTGCTAGTCATAGCCCAGAGCTTGCTATTGCGATGGAAACTTGGAAAGAGATCAAGTTTGAATTTGATACAGTTGATAAATTGGACGTTCAATAAACGCCCCGTTTGTAATTAACAACCGTTTTAATACAAATTAAAGAGGAATAAATCATGGCTGTACAAGGTGATTACCAAACTAAAAATACATTAGAGACTTTCGGGTTCCTACCGCAATTTACTCAGCAAGATGTTATCGGGCAAATCAACTATATGATTGCACAAGGTTTGACGCCGGGTATCGAGCACGAAGCACCAGAAAATGCTGCAACGCATTACTGGACTATGTGGAAGCTACCTTTCTTCGGTGAAACCGATCTGAATGTCGTATTGTCTGAGCTTGAAACTTGCCGTCGAGAGTATCCTGATCACCACATTCGTTTGACTGGCTACGATAATTACACGCAATCTCAAGGTGTAAACTTCGTAGTATTCAAAGGGCAAGGTGGTGGAACTCGCGCTTGGTAAATGGGTGATTTCGGTGTGGGGTAACCCCACACCGAATCTTATTTTAGATATAAGAACGGATGGGATTTAATATGGCAAGCCAACAGCAATCTGGTCGTGCTGCCTCTAGGGCGCGTCGACAACTGCAAGTAAATGGCAAAGGTCGTTCAGCTGCTGCTTCTGCACCTACCCGTCAGAGCGGAAAAGTGCGTAAATCGGTTCCAGCTGCTGCTGCGAATCCTGCGCCTATTCAAGCATCTACAGTTGCTGTTGCTCCTGTAGCTCCAACGGCGCCAACATTTAATACCACACCTAAGCGTGCAACTAAAAGTGCTTCGCGACTTCGTCGTGAAACTTTGGCTTCTCGCGGTAAAAGTGGTGACAAGAGTTCAGATCGTCAGCGAACCAAAGATATGGCAATGCGTAACAGCAACGCTGCAACTGCTAAAGCGATTTTAGATGGTAAGTGTGGGTGTGGTGGTGACTGTTGTAAAGAGGCTGAAAAAAATGCCGCTACAACTAACAGTTCAGCGATCGCTCCGACAGCGAACGTACCTGTGGCTCCTGCTAGGGTAACTCGTAAGAGCAAGGTTTCTGCTAGTAATACAGGTCGTATGCTTTCTCGTGCTCGACGTGCAGCTATGGCGGGACGTGGAAAAGCGGGTTTGGAAGCGCATAATAAAGGCAATTCTTCTGCTTCACTGGCGCGTCAAGCCAATCCTGATATTTCAGCGCGTGATATTGCTCGCGTAGTTCGTGAAACACGAAGTAAAAATGGTGCGCGTGGTAGTGCTTCTGCTGCACCTGCTCGAACGCGTAGACCACGTAATGCTGCTGAAGCAAAAGCGATTAGTGGAACTAATGTCAGTCACACTGAAAAAATGACTGGTGATGAAGTTGGGTTGTGTAACTCTGGTATTACCGGAACTTCTTACATGTCTTCTGAAGTGTTTGATCAATTTTGTCAGTCAGATGCACCTAAAGCACCAGTTAAAGTTGAAGAAACGTCAACCTTAAGTGGTAGTCGAGTAACTAGCGGCGGTAAAGTTGGCAGTTCAGCAGTGATGACTGGTGATGAAGCTGGTAACTGTCGTAACGTGACGGGTGTTGAGTATCTGGGCAGTGAGCATTTTTCAAAGATGTGTGATGCTGCACCTAAAGCGACGCCTGCTAAAGTAAGTTATTCGCAAACTCAGCGTGGTCAGACTGTTTCTGGTCCTAGATCAAATCGTGCTGAGAATGTTACTGGTAACATGAAAGGTACGTGCAAAGCAGTTTCAGGTACACCGTATACGGGTGAAGAAGAGTTTACTTCATTTTGTGCGCCTGAAGATCAACGCAAAAATCAAATGCGAACTGTGATGCCAGAGCGTGCACCGGGTGTTGGTAAAGACATTACAGGTCAACAACCAGGGCTAAGTGGTAACAAAATGACTGGGACTGAAGATGGTGTTTGTCAGTCAGTCAGTGGTACGCCTTACATAGCATCTTCCGAGATGGGCAGTGTTTGTACGGCGACTTCAGCGTTGCCTGGCGAAGCTGATTTTCCGCAACCTGTAGCAGAAGGTGCTTTTAGTGTTTTACCTAGTGTTGCACCTGACTCAACTATCACAGGTGAGTCTGTAACAGGATCTGGTTACGAGGGTGATAGTTCAATTACAGGTGCCTTCTCCATGGGTCAAGGTAAAGTCAGTGGTACTGAAGATAGCCGTTTTGGAAATCGTTCTGCCAACGTGATTGAAGTTCAAGCGAAGCCAGAGCAAACGCCATTATCTCGTGTTACGGGTGAAGGTATTGATACAGGTCTTAATATTACTGGTGATGATTGGGATCGTGGAGATCGTGTAACAGGTACCGAAGGTACGTCTGCTGCACGTCGTAATCCAAGTCGTAGTGGTCCTATGAGTGCTATGCCTGGAGTTGCGGCAAAGCGTGAGCCAGAAGTTGTTCGTGAATCGGCTAATGTCACTGGCGGTAGTGGTGGCTCTCAAGGTTCATCGCCTATCACTGTTTCTGGTGGCGCGCGCGGATAGCATTTTTATTAGTTTTGGATTGAGAACACGGAACATCGTGTTCTCATTACCTAAAAATAGAATTTTTAATAGATAGGTTTATGTTAGCAGGCAGACAGCAACAAAGAACAAGACAAGCAGGGTTGCGATCACCAAGTCGCGTTCGTACTGCTGCTGATGCAGCACGAAGACACCCTGGCTCTGTTGTTAGTTCAGTTGCACGAGTGAACTCAGGTGGACAACATCCGTTTACTCTAACTAACGAAAACGCTTATTTATACGAATACGAAAGTTGTAGCAAGGCAGCATTTGACAAAATCGAACCGGTATTACGTGAAGTTGCACAGTATCAGAATGATAGTAATTTTGTCACTAAAGCAAAAGACCTTGGGCGACAACTCTTAAGCTTAGAATTGCCTGAGCATTTGTTAGAAAATACTTGGATAGCACCTCTTGATATGCGTGCCCTGTATGCCTGGTGTATTTTTGAAACATTTAAGAATTTTGCTGATGATTTTTATGATAAAAAACCACTAGCACAAGAAAATGATAGAAACTTTCAGCAGTTTATAGAAAGTTGTGGTTTTCACACTGTAGATATTTCGCCTTGTGCAGATGGGCGATTGGCTCACACAATTCGATATGTGTTGCGATTGCCGCACAAAGGCGTGAGGCGCAAATCATTTGCCGGTGCTATGTTTCATGTTGAAGATAGTCTGCAAAAGTGGATTGAAGTGGAGCATAAACGTTTGAGTGAGTCGGTGCCAAATAGTGCATCTGAACCCACGCGTTACTTAAAAGTAGCGGCTTATCACTTTAGTAGTAGTTTACCTGATGTTGAAGGTTGCGCTGCACATGGTAGTGATGCAACAAAGGCTGCCCAGGGGGCAATGTCCCGTTTGCTGGACTTCCAGCAAGGTGTAGAAAATAGCTTTTGTTGTGGCGCTTCTATAGATTTGATGTTGATTGGTATTGATACGGATAATGATGCGATACGTATTCATTTTCCAGATAGCAATGGCCATCCCGATGGGGAAAATTTTATTGATGCTCGCGAAGTGTACGATGCTACACGTCATTGTAATCCAAGTGAAGGTGAGCAGGCGATACGTAAGTTGATCGAAGAAAAAAATCCAGCAGGGACTAGTGCCTATAATGAAGGTCTGGTTAAGTTTATGACTCGCTTGCTTCTCAACAACATATCGCAAATTGATTATGTACGTAGCAACTTTAATGGTTGTTATCAAGATATCGGTCACCAAGAGCGTTTTATTGGAATGGGGATCGGTTTTGAAGAAATACAGCTGCGAAATTTAACGTATTTTGCTTATCTTAAGACAGTTGAGCAAAATGCAAAAGATGTAGATGTCGGCATAAAGATATTTACTGGATTGAATATTAAGCGTGGTTTGCCCGCACCAGTAGTGATTCGTTATGACTATCATGGAAATGTTCCTGGTGCGAGAGAACGTGCAATTGCCAAAGTTGAGTGTTTACAGCAAGCGATGGCTGCGCGTTTTCCAGAGCAGAGCCAACAGGGCATGATACATACACTATTAGTCGTGAGAGATGTATCTGCTGATGCAAGTATTGAAATAGTCGGTGGATCGACTCAGCCTCCACTTGTAGAGGATGCTCATTAATGAAGATTTGTAAGGTTATAAAACCATTAGTATCAACGAATCGTATTGAAACGATGAAGCACAAACATATGCAGGTTGTTCTAGACGGCAGTTCAAAACTAGTTGCTGTTGATTCTGTTGGTGCAACACCGGGTGATTGGGTGCTTTGTGTAGGTAGTTCGGCTGCAAGGGATGCAGCAGGTGCGAAAGAGTACCCTTCGGACTTGACTATCGTCGGCATTATTGACGATTGGGATCCGGAAGCTTAAGTGAATATATTTCAGGTGGCCGGTACGCTTTATTGTACCGATAGGCACCCAGGTATAGAGCAATTACCGTTGCGAATTTTGCGCGACCCGAAAGGCAAAATTCAAGTGGCAACGGATGTAATCGCAACTCGAGAAGGTGATTGGGTATTTGCGGTTGGCGGCTCGGCAGCAAGACAGGCGCTGGGTAAAGAAAGGGTGCATATCATCACTGATTTGACAATATGCGGGATCATCGATTTTTGGGAAGAAACCGAATCAAATGTTTCTTCGTAAGCTGAAAGATAGATTGCGAAGAACAATGAACTTTATAGATAACTAACTGGAGATAAAAAAATGGCAAATGAATACGGTATTGCTTTAGGCATGATTGAAACGCGTGGTTTGGTACCAGCTATCGAAGCAGCAGACGCCATGACCAAAGCAGCGGAAGTACGTTTGGTAGGTCGCGAGTTCGTAGGTGGCGGTTACGTGACTGTATTGGTTCGTGGCGAAACTGGTGCCGTTAACGCTGCAGTTCGTGCTGGCGCAGATGCATGTGAGCGTGTTGGTGATGGGCTTGTTGCAGCACACATTATCGCTCGTCCTCATAAAGAAGTGGAAAGCGCATTGCCTACTGGCAACGCAGCTAAGTAATAATTTTTAACTTAACTTACTGACTATTTAAGGAGTTATAGCAATGGCAAATGAATACGGTATTGCATTAGGTATGATCGAAACTCGTGGCTTGGTTCCAGCTATTGAAGCTGCTGACGCCATGACAAAAGCGGCAGAAGTACGCTTGATTGGTCGTGAATTCGTAGGTGGTGGTTATGTAACTGTATTGGTTCGTGGTGAAACTGGTGCTGTTAACGCCGCAGTTCGCGCAGGTGCTGACGCTTGTGAACGCGTTGGTGATGGCCTTGTTGCAGCTCATATCATTGCTCGTCCTCATAAAGAAGTTGAACCTGTATTGGACGGCAGTGGTGAGTCACGTAGTTAATTAGTGGTTGAATATCAGGGGTGGGGAGAAAATTAACGAGATGTTTTGTTTCTCCCTACTTCGGCAATCATTGAATAAAAGTATTGACTAGTATGTCTTACAAAAATGTGGATGCTGAGGTGCTTGGCTATCTTGGTCGTGCACTAAGTATGGAAATGAGTGCTGTACAACAATACCTTACGTTGTCTAGTTTGCTGAGACTTCGTGGTTTTGACGATATCGCATCGCATTTTCATCAGGAAGCTAACGAAGAGTTGGCACACGCCGATCGTATTATTGGACGAATGCTAGTGTTGGGAGTGGCGCCAAATATGACGCAATTGCGCCCTGCGCAATTAGGCGAATCTTTGCCGGAATTAATGGCGAGTGCTGAAGCGTTAGAGAAAGATATAGTGAGTCTTTATCAGAAGGCGGTGGCGCATTGTCATAGTATTCAAGATTTTGACAATCACTTATTTTTTGATGCATTGCTAAAAGAGGAGCAGCAACATGCTTCTAGTTTTGCGAATTGGCAGCAGAATTTTTTAAATAATCATAATTAGATCTTTGTAATCACTGAGTATATTTATGAACGATACCTGGGCAGAACGTAAACGACCAGCTAGATTGGAGCGTCGATTTGATTTCGACAATTATGAGCAAACTCGAGAGTTTCTAGATAAGGCTGCAGATTTAGCGGAACGTGAAGACTATTACCCAGACATGAATTTTGCCCAAACTCGAGTATCAATGACACTGTATCCAAAAGACGAAGGCGATGAAATTACCGAAGCTATGTACAGCTACACTAAGAGTATTGATAAGCTAGCAGTTATAGCGCGTTCGAGTTAAAAATCGATTAAGGGGAGAAATAATGAGTGATTCTTCAAATGAAACTGGCAATGTACCGGTAACTCAAAAGAAGCCTAGTAAACCAGCTGCGTCTAAGCAGTCTCGTAGATCAAAGCCGCAAAATAAAAAGCAACAATCTTCTAGCCAAGAAAAGGGATCGTTTGCTTCTCGCCGCGTTTGGCCTGACTAAAATAGAGTGCTAAACGTCAGTATAATTATGGCGTTCGATTAATGCATTACCCCGGCGTGAGTCTTCTCTTTATATTTGGTCACATTTGAATGCTTTTGAATAACGCTGAGGTTAAATCGCTAATTAAAAGTTAGCGTGCCGACCAGGATATATGTATGGCGATTAATCAAGAATCAAGATTTAAAGGTGGTTTGCCTGATTATTTAATTCGCCATACCACGTTCCGGCAAATGCAAATATTTGAAGCTATTGTGCGTTTGGGCAGTTTTACTAAAGCTGCAGAAGAGTTATTTTTAACTCAACCAACAGTTTCTACTCAGTTTAAAAAGCTTTCTGAAGCATTAGATATTTCCTTACTGGATCAATCTTCGCGTCAGCTGAAGCCAACAGAGGCTGGAGAAGAGCTTTACAATACGGTTTGCAAGGTTTTTGATAACCTCGCTGAACTCGATACACATATCGCAGAATTAAAAGGATTGAGTCGGGGGCGGCTGCGCCTATCAGTAATTACAACCGCCAAGCATTTTGCACCTGAGGTTTTGGGTTCCTTTTCCAGAGAATACCCTGGAGTCGATTTATCTCTGGAAGTATGTAATCGCGAACGTATGTTTGAACGGATTCAAAATAATGAAGATGATCTTTATATATTGGGGCAGCCACCGTCAAAAGAACTGAGTTTGGAAGCTCATTTGTTTGCGCCTAATCCGTTGGTAGTAATTGCTGCTCGTGATCACGAGCTATGTAAAGAGTCAAATATTAGCATTGATCGGCTTGCTCAGGAGCCGTTGATTGTGCGTGAGCCGGGTTCAGGGATTCGCAATACGTCAATGAAAGTTTTTTCTGAGCGTGGTTTAACGCCCAATATTCGCATGGAGTTGGGCAGTAATGAAGCCATTAAACATGCCGTCGTTGGTGGGTTGGGTGTTGCTATTTTGTCACTACACACATTGTCATTAGAAGGTGTTAATGGACCCATTGAGGTTCTTGACGTAGAAGATTTTCCGATAAAGCGCAAGTGGTTTTTAGTTCATCAAAAAAATAAGAAACTATCATCCATAACAAAAGCGTTTATCGAGTTTGCATTGGCTGAGGAGCCAGTTATTCGTGATCGAATGACAAGGCTGTATGATCAATTTATTCAGCGACGAAAAAAACGAAAACAGAATTCTTAATATTGGATTAGTGTTAATGATAAATCAGGTAGAAAACCAGTTATGATTACGTTGCGCACCTATGTATTTATAGATTCCTTGCAGCCTCAGCTAGCTACTTATATGGGCACTGTGTCACAGGGTTTTTTGCCAATCCCTGGAGATGCTTGTCTATGGATGGAAGTTTCTCCTGGTATGTCTATTCATCGCCTGACCGACGTTGCTCTTAAGGCCACTCGAGTTCATTTGGGAACACAAATTGTTGAGCGATCATTTGGCTCTATGGTATTTCATCATCGTGACCAAAGTGATGTTATTGAAGCTGGTCGAGCGATTCTGAGCTCGTTAAATACAGAGGAGCATCAGCGGCAAAAATGTCGTATCGCCTGGCATGAAATCGTTCGATCCATCACGCCTGATCATGCCGTGTTAATTAATCGACAAGACCGCCGTGGGTCTATGATTTTGGCTGGGCAGAGCATGTTTATCCTAGAGACAGAACCTGCTGGTTATATTGTTTATGCGGCAAATGAAGCTGAAAAAGCTGCAAATGTTACACTAGTAGATGCGCGAGCTGTTGGCGCATATGGTAGGCTTACTATGGCAGGTAAAGAAGCTGATATTAATGTGGCAGCGGAAGCTGCTATTCGCGCAGTACAAAACTTGTCTGGCGTTTAAATTTTTCAACCCTTATATTATCTACATCATAATAAATTAATAAAGCATTGGAGGCGATGGAGTTAATATTGGGAAAGTAATTTTCTGATTATTTGCCTGATGATCTTTCTGTTTTTGTTCCATTCAAACAATTTTCCGAAATAAAAAATCATTCAATTCATTTATTTTTTGCAATTAAATTTCCGTGTTTAATCTTTCTTGTAATATCAATACGTAAATATGTAGAGTGAGTTAAAGTAATTGAATTTTTTGTAATGAGAAAAATTCATGTTGTTCTAATTAATTCCTTTCATTTTGATCAACTATTATTTGTCACATATTCACGACAGTGTTTCATTAATGTTCTCATAGTTGGAAACAAACTGACCAATTAAGTTTAAGCAATTAAATAGCCAGGCAAGTCAATAAATTATTTAATTTATTTGTCTTGACAGTTGAATGCCAATCATTATATTTTTATTGAAAATAAGAAAAAGAAATCGTTGTAAAAATGGATGAGAGGAAGTGCAAAGTATGGATATGTTGCATGCAGATGTTGTTCGTCTTCGAAAAAATTATTCTTTATTAGTTGATCCCGCTAATATCAAATCTTGTTTCAATAATAAAATTAAATACCCTGTGTTGAAAATCTTACCGAGGTGTGGGTGTGAGTTTCTCGATTTCGGTTAATGAAATGTTATCTCATCTAGACTCGTTATTAACCGTTGTGTCGATACCGACGGGTAACGTTAACAAATTGCCAGATGACGTTGTAGTTTTACGTTCAGCCACAAAATTAAAATCAGGCATTGGGGAAATCAGTGAAGAAGACCCAGTCGCAAATAAGATAGTTGATCAAGGACAATTTAACGCTACGGTAGATTCAGTATTGTGGGCGAATGAAAGTGCGAATGTAGTTGATAGATCTAGAGAATTGATATCTCAATTTTTATTAATGAATAATATCGCTACAACCCATGGTTTGTTTAAGAATCTATCTATAACGAATACTTCAGGGCCTGATTATTTGGAACATGCGAAATGGTGGCGGATTTCTGTAGGTATTAATTTAACGTTTGAGTATCGGTTTGAAGAAATACCGGGTACGGGAATTATTCAAGAGATACCTGTTAGCTTGGAAGGGGAATTAGAGGAAGAATTTACAGTTAGTTAAATCGAAAAAATATAGATCACATAAATCACATGGAGAGAGATGATGGCTGAATCAATAACCGAAATGATTATTCCAGGGACTTATATTGACGTTCGTGCTGAAGGGCTGATCGGCGTTGGTGGTATTGCCACCGGTAATGTGGGCGTAGTGGGAACTGCGAACAAAGGTTCTGTTGATAAGGCGATGATCTTGTCCAGCTTTGCAGAAGCTCGAGAAATATTTGGCGAGTATGATGCGTGGGTGGATGGTGAAAGTGATGAACTTACTTTAGTTCGCGCCTTGCAACAAGTATTTGCCAACGGTGCTTCTACGATTTACGCAGTTAGAACGGCAAGAAATAGCGCATCAGCGGCATCCCGTGCTTTGGTTGATACGACGGGTGATGTGGTTACCTTAACGGCACGTTCTAAGGGATCTTGGGGGCATGATATTGACGCTCAAGTGAAAGCCGCTTCTCAAAATGGTTATGTTGAAAAAAGATCTCAAGATGTGACTGCAGATCCTTTGCAACCTTTACATGCCAATATCGCCGATTCTCCTAGAAATGCAATTAAGCTAACTCGAGGTACTACAGGTCAGACATTTCGTTTGAAGTTAGCAATTACTGGATCTGCAGCCAAAGGTAAGGTACATGTGAGTACGGCTGATGGCACGATGACCTTTCATGCGGATGATCTTCCAACAAATGGTGATTCGCTATTGGCATCCTATGAAGTCGCTCAAGCCTCGTGCCGAGATCTTGAGTTAACTTATTTGAATGTTAAAGAAACCTATACGGTGGTTGACGCTACTGACCTGAAGCGTGATGTAGATAAATTATCAATTTTAGCGACTGCAAGCATTGAAACAGGTGCAGATCCGCGCTTGCCAGATGTGATGACAGATCCTTTACCGCTGGAAGGTGGTGCAAATGGTGAAACTGCGGGAAGTGCACAATATACAGCCTCTTTGGA
>Ga0316207_10001812_pt1 | contig 24369 bp, 22 predicted proteins | sample 6weekpyrite_MG_FD_204943 | JGI IMG/M metagenome (GOLD analysis project Ga0316207, IMG submission 204943) | Microbial mat bacterial communities from mineral coupon in-situ incubated in ocean water Damariscotta River, Maine, United States -... | ecosystem: Environmental > Aquatic > Marine >... | reverse complement strand
CCATCTTGTATACAAGGTGGGTATTCAAACTAGAGAATATAGTGCCAGGGAGCTAAATTGGTAAAATCACATAACAAATCGCTCAAGGAAGTGGACGCGCTAAAGCGCGCCCCTTAGCTCAACCGTTAAGCGTCTTAGAGAATCGGAAACATGAACGAACGTGTACAATTCATAACAGCGGAAGACAACAGTATAGATTTAATAGTCTCGTACGCGATTGAGGATTCCTCCCTCGGTGTAAAAGCTTTGCTTTTACATCGAGTGCCCTCGCACGAGGATATATTCGATGAGTCTGAGCGAGGAGTACGAGTCGCGATGTCGGAGGACACATTCGAAGAAGAAGATTTTAATTTCCTTTCAAGTATATCTATTTTCGACGGAAACATTAAAATCAAAACTCCATACAGGGAGTACAATCTAGATATTTCGAGTGTAGATGAATCAGAAGTAAATGACATGCGAAAAATTTTGGAGAAACAAAATTTTGACAAGCGGTTTTCCATACACGACGCCTAACCATTGGCTGCATCCGTTAGGCATCTAAAATGAGCCCAGATGAAATTCGTGCCAAAGTGCAATGCTTAGAAACAAAGTTGGTTTCTGAAGAAGAGACAGCTTGGAATGAATTAAGGCCTCTTGGTGTCGAAGTTGTTCCTTATTTGAGAGAGGCCTATCCAAAATTTAAATTATGGCAAGGTAGAGTATCTCTTGTTTATCACTCTGTACGATACGCACGCACAAGTGATGACGCATTTCAGTTAGGTATCGCAGCAATAAATGATCGTGCTACGCTTGTTCGGTATAGGGCCTGTGGATTGTTAGCATATTCGTTGAGAAAAGATGCAATTCCGGTATTACAAACTATTGTTAACCATAAAGATATAAAAACGGCAGAAGATGCGCAGGCAGCAATAGATGCAATAAACAACCAAAATCACCATTTTTTTCGAGACCGCGATCACTCAGGGCAAGTATTCTGGGATGTAAATGAGAGTGACAGAGATGCCTAACAAGCCAACCAAATTCGCGCTTACGCGCTGGTCCGCCAACCCGCTCCGCGGTTTGTCGGCCATTTGTTTCAAACGTTATGCGCTAAAAGGAATTTAAGTGGATAAAGAAGAATTTATAAAACTAATAAAATCAGAGGTCTCTGAATCAGCTATAGAATCTATAGTAGAAAATCTTATTGATCCTCCGGGAAGAAAGCCAAGTCCTGAGCTAGTAGCACAATCTGAATTTTATAAATCCCTATCCTCAGAGAACCAAGAGGTAATTAATAAAATAGTATCAGAGGCAGTGCATGAAGCAGTTTTTGGGTTTTTATGTGTAGTTGATGGTGTTCGTTCAATATCAAAGGCAGGAGAAACTAGCAATTTAAAATTATATCATGCTAATAATGAACAAAATACATTATTAAATACGGAGCAAGAGGAATATTTGCATGATATTTACAATCGCGCATAACAAGGCACTCCAGTTGATTCACAAAAGCGGCGCTCCTATCGTCGCCCCACTTTTGCTCTCAACTGAGCTTAATCGTTATTGAACGTCTGCTTTTGGTAAATCTAAGCTTAATGAGTGTATTTTCAAAACGGCTGCTTCCGCTGATACGCAGACCGTGAGATAGGCAGCTATAAGACGCTGTCTATCAGGTCAAGTCACAACTAGTACACTTCATTATGTGGGAATATTAAGCTATCCTATACCTCTCCTAAACGTAAGGCGCTCACTCTTCTAAAGACTTTTTTAGTCCTCGAAGGATTTCATTGCATTATCTATCATTGTTTCCTCAATTTGATTAATCTGTTCTGCAGAAAGCATGAGGTGAGCATGAAGACAAAACCACCTTGCAGCGTCCAGCTGTCTTGGGCTTCTACCACCGGTATATTTCCTAACTTGATTGGAGCCTGTTAGGTACATCATTCTGGCAGCCTTGCTTCCTGTAATACCGTTCGAGCGCAAAAAACCATGAACTGCAGTACTCGTGGGAAATTTCTCGTTAAGTTTGATGCGTTTTCCAAGCTCTTCCGCTTTTGACCAAAAGTTCATGTTTGCAATCCACTCAAATTCAGGGCTATTTGGATCGATTTCAAACACGTTCCATAATAAATCGTCGACCACCCCGAAGTCGCATTTGGCAGCTTCTTCTGCTGTGATGTGCGTGGAACCTTCGATCTCGTTACAACAGAATGAAAATGTAACCCCTTCTTTGTCAGAAGAAGCCTTATACCCATCATACGCCTGAGCTGTTTCGCTCCTTATTATGGCGTTAAGCTTGTAGTCATCATTGTTCTCTTCGAAGTCTCTATACATCATCAGATGTTCCTCTGGTTATTCGGTCTGGTTCAATTCCGACCGTCACATGAATAATAGCCCCAACAGGGCTATGTCTCAAGTATCTTTAAAGCTATATTATTATATCGAGATCTATAGTTTGGAAGAGATGACGGAGCGCTAAAATGTTGTAAGATGATGAGCGTTCGGCCCTGACTGGGCGTTCATTTAAATAAATCGCTTTGCCACGTGTTATGGAGTTATGCGAGGTTCAGCGTGATTAAATATAAAGTTAAACATTGACGTTGTATACATACCAGGAGGGTAACCATGCTTGTACTAGCACGTCGCGAAGACGAATCCATTGACTGTTCGATTGATATCTCAGCCTATATTGATAATAACGCTGGGCAGAGCAGTATTCCTTTAAAAATTCACGTACTCGATATTAATGGTGGCCAGGTCAAACTTGGGCTGGATGCACTTGCTGCGGTGAGCATTATCCGCTCGGAGCTTCTTGAAGAGGAAGACTAGGCTACATAAATAACTGATTAACAGAATCTACGAAAACTTAATGATGTCATGACATGGTGCCTTAAATTGCTATTCGCCCATTAGATGGTTACTTTCATAACTTATACATACACCTCGTGTATGAATTACCATTAATAGATGCGCGCCATGTATCTATTTGATAAATATGAACAAATTCTAAAGTATCTCTGGGTTTGTCCGATAAGCTTCTCAAAGAAAACTTTTGAGGAGAACAAAATGGCACATCCAGACGAGAACCTGCTTTTGGAGTCAATTGACAATTATTCCCTTGGCGAATTTCGATCCATAGCTGAGACACTTTCTAAGATTGCAGATATTGAGTTTGAGGTCATTTGTGCTGTGTCGCCTGATGATAACGATGTAGTTTCGCCAATAATTATTTCAAGCGAGCATAATGTTTATGATGAACACAAGCACTGGTTGCCACGTGGATACGGTGATCAAAAAGCTTATATTGAAACCCTCATCCAGTTAAAAACTCTTATGCCAGAATTATATACTCCAAATACCGCCACTATATTGTCAGAAGAAGGTGATGGTTTAGATCGCAATATTTTAAAACTGTTATTTGCAAGGCTGGAAACGGCTTGCCGGCGCCTATCTCATTTGCAATAGCGTAACGCTATCTTTCTATAAGCGGCTGCGAAAAAACGAATGTTTTTCCTAGAAAAGGAGAGTTATACACGTCTATTTATATATGTCTTAATAGATGGGGGTAAATTATGAGTAATATAATTTTACAGCAGGCACATTGCGAAGGGTTAACATCAGAGTTAGCAGGCTTCCGAATTACGCGAAATAATATGTATGCAAAAGGTGGTCTGTTAACTCTCGATGGTGAGCTTGTTCTATTCGAGGAAGAACCATCAGATGACTTCATTATGGCCGTATTAATGGCCATGTTCGAGGACTTTTCCAATGAAGAGGTAATTGAAGGGAGAAGTGTTGGGCTCAGTTTGGCTTTTAAGACAGGTGATAATCCTGATTGCCATTTTATTGATGTGGTGGTTTCTTCTGACGGAGCATTTGAGGAGGAAATCGATGATGGGGTTGAGCTAACACAGGAATTGATTTATGAAAAACTGTGTGCATTATGCTTAGAACCAGATAACTGCTTGGCATCGGCCTTTTCTGAAACAGCAATACGCAGTATTGAGAGATGTTAAGGCTTAGGCATTAAGTAGTTCATATTGGTGGGTATATGGCTTCCGTTAAATTAATGTTTACGGAAGTCTGCCTATCTCTTCGCTGTCTTAAATCGACAGTGAGAAGATTGATTAGATAAGTCTTATCGCATAATCGAGCGTGTCGGGCTCTCCCAGAAAAGTCCTGATCGGTCAAACTCCATCAGCATCGTCGACATAGGGCGTTTATCCCAATTCACAGTTTCAAAGGCCTTTAGCCAATAGTGCATGTGTTCCCATGACGTAGCATGAGACTCCACGAGCTTAGTCGTGATCCCTGTCAGGGTCGGGGCACAGATAAGCCCTCTATCAAGAAAATATTCGAAATCCACGAGCATCTGTAGCGTGGAGTCATCTGAGACACCTTCAAAGATATCTCCAACTAGATAAGGTATCCGCTCTGGTTTTACACCTGGCCAGGTGCGTCCCACGACAGCAAGACCTGGGGGAGTGCGTCTAATAGTAATTTCTGATTTAGGCCAGGGGGTGAAAGAAGGTTGGCGTGTAATCTTCATGACTTTTAGTGAACCACAATGCGCTTCAGCACTTTAAATTTATCAGCCAGGTACTGGAAGCCATGCTCGGCAATGAGAGCCGGGGTGAGTTGACGCTGTTTATTGATGTCATCGTAAAACTCAATCACGTTCGAGCCGATGCCAACGGTGAACAATAACAATATGGATAGAATGAGCCCAAGCACGGTCTTTGCGATTTTGTAGAGTGTTTCCATGAAAAGCCTTTTTGTTCGCTTAAAATATAGTTAATAAGCAAAAGGCTGGCATGTTGAGTTATTCCCGCAAGTACCAAATACGTGCATTAGGGCTTGAATTCCTTACTTCAACAACATATCTTAATAGCTGGAGTCGATGCCCCAGGTGTGAGCGCCCGAAAAGACGACAGTAATACAAAACCATTTGCCTATTGGTAGACCTGTATTAAACCGCTGGCATGGTTGTGATGAACGCTCACGGCAACCAAATTGAAGCCCAGCGCATTTAATTGAGGATACCTTTATGGATCTAATTAAGAAATGTGCGGATTCTCTGCGCAATTTTTCTCGTGATAAATACGATATCAAGCTGAAAGCAACACATGCACATGAGTTGATGGCTGCATATTGTGGATACGCATCAAAAAATGCCATGTTGGCGGATGAAGATTACCCTTTAAGTAATTTAAGCCAGGCAAACATTGTAGTCACTATGCCGGATGACTTCATTGACCTTAGACGAAATGATCTACACGATTTTCCATCAGAACTGCCAGATAGTTATACGCTTGGCGAGGCGTTCTATGCGTGTTTGTTCGCTGATGAGCGCTGGACAAGTGAGACATCTCCCTTTAGAAGCTTCGATAAGCTTGCAAGGTACTTGTTTGAGAACAGTGATGAATACAAAGTTAAATATAACAATGTATTCAAATTCTATCGTGATATCTCCATGCATCACATTGTCGATACAGCAATCAATAAAGACGACGTAATCATTAATGTGGTTCACGCTTATGATACCCACGATGGAGATATGTTGGGTGCAGGTGCCAGCACAATAAGGCTTCCACGAATCGCTGCATGTATCGGTTATGGCAAGCCACAGTTTGATGTCGGATACTGGACAGGCGGTGCGCGAAGGAAAATTGAGCTTAAGGAGCAGCAGTCATGGTCAGCCTAGATGATTATAAGCGTCAGGTTGAATGCGCCTATGGCGGAGAGCAATATTCAGCTCGAGATAATGGGGCTGTAATGCGCCACCTACGATTAGGTCAGCGTAAGCGCAAGCTCGATGGTCAGTGGACGTTTGGGAGGCTTAATAGCCAGAATGGATATCTGCATATTTCTGGTAAACGTGTCCACCGCATTGTAGCAACAGGGTTTTATGGTGAACCACCAGAACCCGAGTACGTAGTGGACCACATTGATACGAACCGCCAGAACAATCGTCCAGAGAACATAAGATGGATAACCCGATTAGAGAATGCGCTAAATAACCCCGTAACTCGAAAAAAGATTGAGTACCTATGCGGGAGCATTGAGGCCTTTCTTGAAAAACCATCGATGCTCAATGAGTTACAAGGTGAGCCTAATATCAAGTGGATGCGAGCTGTAACACCGGAAGAGGCTGAAAACTGTAGGGTGCGTATGTCTACATGGGTAAGGATAAAAAGCAAAGCTAAAAGCACATCGCATGCAGTCCAAAGCAGACAATCATTTGATGAAAGGGCCTACAAGCCACTACAAAAATGGGAAGTTGGCCTTGCAGGAGAGCTAGGTCTTGAATTGGCCCTCACACCAGGGTGTGCACAGTATATGTGGCGGGCCGATGCTTATTTCCCGTGTTGTCCACAAGTTGCTGGGCAAAACGCGGTTGATGATTATTTTCATAATCTAACGCCAGGGGCTGTGTTAGCGCTCAGCGAACATGAAGATTTTTGTCCCATGCTTACTGTGTTTAAGGCTAAAGTGATTCAGAAGAGATCATCAATTGTGGTGATGTGTGAGCGTGCAGACAGTAAATGGTCAATCGTGTGGATTATGCTAGATGAAAAATCGCAACATTTTATTCATTTTGTACTAGGAATTTATGTGAGCAAGGAAGATGCTGAGATGGAATTTAGCACTAAGGACGAGAATACGGACTTTTGGTCAGAAGGCTATGCCAGTTTTGGTGTGAGATAGAAAATGTTCGTCAATGAACGTCTACTCAGTGGCTTGGGTAGGCGGGTAATCACCCCGAAAACTAGCTGTCCTCAGAAGTAGAATTTTCTCATAATACAACAAGAGGAGATTCTGCATGAGAAAATCACGATATAGCGACAATTAAATCCTGGCGATTCTGAAACAGGCTGAGGCAGGCACCCCGGTCCCGGAGTTATGCCGAGAGCATGGCATGAGCAGTGCCCTTTTTTACACGTGGCGTGCCAAGTACGGAGGTATGGATGCCTCGTTGATGAAGCAGATGAAGGAGCTTGAGGCCGAGAATAGGCGCTTGAAGAAGATGTACGCGGAAGAGAAGCTGAAATCTGAGATCCGCAAGGAGGCGCTTGAGGGAAAGTGGTAAGGCCATCTCGCCGCCGCGAGATGGCCAGGAAGGTTGTTGCCCAGGAGGGGCACAGTATCAAGCTGGTGTGTCAGGCCTTTGGGATTAGCGAGACCTGCTATCGCTACCAGCCTCTCCTGTCGGATGAGAATGCTGAGATTGCAGATTGGCTGGTTCGGCTGATATACAACCAAAAGGACTGGGGCTTTGGTCTATGCCGGGATTACTTGCGTAACGTGAAGGGGTTTGGCTGGAACCATAAGCGCATATACCGTATTTACTGCGAACTGGAGCTAAACCTGCGCATCAAGCCAAAGTGGCGCATCCAGCGAGAGAAGCCACAGCCGTTAGCTGTACCCCTCGCGCCGAACGTGAGCTGGTCGATGGATTTCATGCATGACCATTTGAGTGATGGCCGAACATTCCGTCTGTTTAACGTGTTAGATGACTTTAATCGCGAAGGGCTGGCTATCGAAGTCGATTTTTCATTGCCGGCGCTGCGTGTGATCCGCGTACTGGATCAGATCATCGAGTGGCGTGGAAAACCCAGTCGACTCCGTTGTGATAACGGCCCAGAGTTTATCAGTCATGCACTGAAACAGTGGGCTAACACGCATCATATCGACCTTGAGTTCATTCAGCCGGGCAATCCGCAACAGAATGCTTATGTTGAGCGATATAACCGCACCGTTCGTTATGGCTGGCTGAGTCAGTATCAATTTGATGCTATTGAATAAGTGCAGAACTATGCCACGAAGTGGTTATGGTTCTATAACCATGAACGGCCTAACAAGGACAATGGTGGATTACCACCAAAACGGATGCTGGTAGCAGCATGAATTCTGCTTTTGACGTCAGTTAAAAAAGGGGTGATTACCATTCACCTCATATTAAGTCAATTCACATAAACCTCCATCTATAAGTTACTGATTAAAAGTAATAAGTAAAAAAATTATAAAAAATATCCTGTATTTCGATCCATTGGCTAAAAAAGGGAGATGTTTGTGCGTCTTTTGTAATTATCGAATGTGAACTTTTTTAGGAGATGTGGCTATGAATACGAACACTAATACGAACGTAATTTTAATAGATGTAGGATATGGTTTTACGAAAACTGTGGCAGCAAACAGTAATGGTATTTTCTTTCAAAAGACATTTCCCTCGATAGTTCGCGAAATCACAACACCAATCAGTGAACTTCAAAGTTTTAGAGTAACAGGAATTAGTGAGGGATTTATTCGGTCGACGCTATACAGGATATTATTTAAATACGCGTTGAGTCAATGTGATGTGGAATGTGCATCTATTTCAACATGTTTGTCAGTTCATAACTATACATCACAGTGCAATGAACTTACATCATATATTAAAACATGGTGTGAAGAGGTTGGTCTCCATGTTGAGCAGGTTAATGTTATCCCACAGTTTATGGATACATATTTAAATACGCTTAACGGCTATGAAGGGGACTTGGCGGAATTTCTTGATGCGCATGTGGGCGTCGTGGATATTGGTGATGGGACGATTGATTGTTCAGAAATTGTCCATGGTGAATTTGTTGAAGGTAAAACAAAGTCGATGGAGGAGGGTGTTCATTGTTTATACGATGAAATATTGACAGATATCGAAAGCGCTCATGGTGAATTAGGCCTTCGTATAATCGATATCGCTGATATCATAAAAAGTGGGGCTGTAAGCAATAACAAAAAAGATATAGATGTTATGAGCATTGTTCAATCAAACAAAGCCCAGTCGTGGAAAAAAATTGAGGCTTTTATACATTCAGTTTGGCCTGACCTTAATGTATTGAAAAAACTGATCATTACGGGTGGTGGATTTAAGTTATATGAAGGTGAAATCCGTTCGATTTTAAAAACTGGAATGTAATTGGTCAGATATTTATTTGAAGGTTTAATGTTTTCGGAGCCTAGCATATGTCATCGCTGTTGATGTTTGACAGTTAAGGCGAAGTTAAAGACTACGCGATATTAGCAAGGTCTTTTTTTGACTAAATCCCAGAACAGGCCATATCGATCGCACATGATATGAATGTCTGGAAGGTGAGTGATGGTGTTATGTATATCAATAAAGCATTGCGTGTGGTAGTGCAATGTTTGCCATAAGCAGGCATAGGGCTCGACCAGCTTATTTGTGATTTTGATTAATCGGATATCGTTGAGAACAACGTGGTTAGACTTTGATTTCAGATGTATAGCAAGTTCGATGGTTGAATAATCAATGGCTAAATCTTCAAAAATATCGCCAATCAAGTAGCAAATACGATCTAGATGTATATCTCGCCAGACTCGGTTGATGACAGCTATACCTGGCGGCGGCCGTTTAATAGATAGGGAAGTTGTTGGCCAAGTCTGATGTTCTAAAGTAGGTATCAATGTCACTTCCATATGGTTCATGTTGCGGGAATACACCCAGTTGTTATATTAATTAGATCTTGTTTATACACAAATGAGTAATTTCGTTATATCTATTTCGCATAAATAGTACAGGTGATTAATTACTAAACTGAATCGCCATTCAGCTAATGTATATTTGTACTATTGTAGGATATGATTTTTTGAGCATAAAGCTTATAGTGAATTCAACTGGGTGGTCAGTACATACTAATAAATATAATAAACAGATGTCGTTGACATTTTCATTGGAGAGCCAAATGGACTACGTACGTATTGTTTTTGCAATTATCCTTGTTGCATGGAGTTATTATAAGAAGAACCCTTTATACCAAACCATTATATGGGGTATGTCAGGCTTTATATACTCATTTACTGCGATCCCATTATATTTTGCAGTCGAATGGTTAACAAAGCCTCAAGAAGGGCGTGGGCGTAGCACTAAAGCTGTTGCTGGCTGGAATCTTGTTGCGTTTGGCGCAGTTGCATTCTTTTTAGTTATTTCAGGACAGATCCGCGACAACGGAATTGGTGGCTTATTACTAGCGCTATTTATTTCCATACTTGGAATCGTGCTTATAAAAGCAGGTAAAAATGAAGCAAATTCACAGGATGACCGAAATGCCCCGGGGTATTGGGGAAGGGTGTCCGGCTGGTTAATGCTAGGTGTTGGGTTACTATTCTTTGTGCCAGGAATGATGTTTTATCTTAATGCGGGAAGCAGTTTCTTCTTTACACCTAAATTGAGCGGGTTAGCCGTATTTGGTGGTGTAATAGCAGTGATTGGGATCTTACTTATTATCACAAATAAAAAGCAGGATATTATAATAAAAGAGAAGGATGTCTCGCCTATGAGTATAGCTGATAAATTGAAGGAAATTGACACACTTCTTGAAGGTGGCAATATCTCTCAGGAAGAATATGAGGGTATGAGAAGTTCAATTCTTGCATCTGCCTCAGGAAATAGTGAATAGGAAATTCGGTTCTTTGAATGATGCATCGAAGTCATAATGAACTCTTATTGTTAAGCCGAGTGATTGAATAGTTAGCACATGCGGGGGAGTGATGTTAAGGATCTACTTGATAATTAGCCTAGTAATGATTTTCTTATTAGCTGGGTGTCAAACTTCAACATTGAAAGAATCGAGCACAAAACCTGTAATTTATGATGAGTGTTTAAAAGAGGATAAAAACTGTCAGGCTAGCAAAAAAAGAGTTCGATATGCACCGCCCCTCGACGAGCCTTCCTCCGACGAACGAGTATTACGCGGTAACCTTTCTGGTAAACGCCAGGTACCTAAGGATCAAGGCGTATCATTTGATAAAGATAAGCCTATACTGATTAAATTCCCAGGCAAGTGAGGATATGAGAAACCAAAAGCCCCTATGGTGGGGGATCACCATATTCGGTTTGAGCGTGCTCTACCTGGTTCCCGAAAGTATTTTCAATTCTCAGCTCGTTGCAACTGCAGGTAGTGATATTGAAAATGAGCAAAGGCTAAAGGCAGTAGAATTCTTTGGGAGAGCTATCTCAGGTTTCGGCGTAACACTATTATTCGCTGATGCATTCATGCGGTTGAAAATAAGGGGACGTCGTATATGGCAATCGCGTGCGGATACACTTATTGTATTCGTTATTATTGGTGTGCTGATATGGCCTACGGTTTATTTCGGACAAAAATGGTTAATTGAGACCTATCTTGTCGACGCGTCTTCTCCTCAGCAGCGTCAGCAGGCTTTCTTCTCGCAGTTACTTAAGGCGGGTTTTACACGTAATGTCGTTAAGATTGATGGTATCCCTGATGATCCAAAACGTATTCATTCTTCTGCTGAGATGACATTTCTTACATTATTTAGTGGGTTGGTATATGCAGATCCAAACCTTGATGATGTACTACGGCCTCAATATAAAGAGATTGTGACTCGTTACATTCGAACTAGCATGAGTGATGATTTTGACGTTCACTATGCTAATTACAAAACTCTAGGTAATGAGATTGACGCACGTTATAGCGAATACTCGGACTCAAGTAAGCAGTATTACGAGAGCATAAACAACTATCGAGAGATTTCCGATAAGCGATGGGCTGGTGTTCAAGTTAAAGTTGAGCAGATGTGGAAGAAATATAATGATGGGCGAAGTGCTTACATTCAGCGTGCTGAGAAGCTAGGTATTCAAACCTCACATGATTTTCCAAAATATTTAAAGCGTAGAGCGCGCTGTCGTAATACACGCTGTAAAGAAAAACTAGATGAGCGATATATTGAAAGCATCGAGAAAATGGGCATTGGTTCTGTTATGCCAAATGAATGGCTCATTGATGATAATCGTTCATATATTGAACGTAATACGAGTTGTCGTGGAAAAAAATGTACGCTTAGTATAAATCCGTTTGATTTGTTTTCAGGACTTTTTGGCGATGAACGCCCTCGTAAAAAGATATCTGAGGATCCAAAGCATTATGAAAAAATCATCCTCAATAGACTTTGGCCAGAGTTTAGTGAAAAATCAGGATATGAACATGATCTTGAGAGTTTGGCCGAGTTTCGCGCACATAAAAAGACGTCTGATGAGATTCGTAAGATAATAGACAAACAAGGGGTCAAGCTATCTGAGAGTTGGCGCGGGCATCAGAAATCAGAATTCTATAAGGCTGTTCGTAAGAAGGTGGGTATTGAGGCTGATCGAAATTGGCAAAAATCTCCATGGAAGTCGGGTTTCAATTTAAAGCCGGGTCTCAGTCGTAAACGGTTTGAGAAAAGCGATAAGATCCAGATGCATATTAAGAATCGTATGGGCGATGACTTCTATGTAAGACCAACGCTGACTAGCTGGAATGATGTGACCTTTGTAGACAAAGTGATCGAACCCAATGTGCAGACTAAGACACAGGAGGTTATCGAACTTATTCAGGCGAGCGTAGTAGAGTTTGCAGATGGAGGAAGCATGGCAGAACGCGGTAGAGACGCTATTAGGTCAACATTGGTTCCACCTATATCTATGATTCTGAGTCTGATTCTAGTCATTATCACCATCATTAAACTACCAGTGATGATGTTTTCTCTGTGTAATCAGAGAAGAAGACCGTGTGCGTCTAACGAAACCCATGATGATAAGACTGAGGAGGCATCTGTTCAGATTAAGGATCGAATCAAACGTATGCCGTTAAATGTTGGTATTGGGGTTTATTCAGCATCAATAGTACTGCTCATTCTATTGATTCCAATTCTATATCCAAATAATGTTTATACTCAGTCAGGGTCACCTGTGAATTATTTTATAGAACAGATAGAACATGGAACGAATGCAGTTTTTGGGGGGGCTACAAAGTGGGCGTTACAGGCACAACCAATAATATTTCCAATTGGTGAACAGATGGAAAATGGGTTATCTATAATGATATTGATGGATAACTATGTAGAAGAATTAACAGAGATAGATGAAATGGTTCTGGGGCTACATTCGACGAATTAATGCAAGCTTACTGCTAGTAGACGCGTTCTATATTATCCAGAGTTTGAGCAATCCAACACGTGAATCTCACTGCAACATAACTAGTTTCTAGTTGCAGTATATTGAATCATCAATTGCTTACTGCGATTAGGAGTGATTATATATGGGGGTAACGAAGTTTAACTGTGTGAGCAGGTTAATGTGGATGGTTTAACTTCCGTAAACATGTACTTAACGGAAGTAGAGTTATGTGTCATGAATTTACACTAAAGAGTAACGTACGCTGGTTATTGTCATTATTTGACGAATTGCTTCTTTCTCTCTAAGAGACCGCTACAGCCATGCTGGCTAATCGCGTCCGAAACAACGTTGCCCCTAAAACAGTATAAAAAAGACGTGCGGGAATAGTACGGGTATGTAATGTAGCTGTGTGAAACAGCGAGGACATACAGCATGCGCATTCTTTCTTTTCTAGTTATATACAGTCTCGTGGCCTTAATGCTTGGCCGGATTTCATTCAGCCATACGGGTGAAATCAAGTCTTACATGGGTGAACATCGGATGTTGTTTTGCATTCCTGGGACGGATGAACATAAAACCTATGTAATGACACAATACGTGAAGTGTAGCTGACTCAAGATAAAAATTCGTTAGACGTTGCAGTTAAACTTTAGTTTAGGAAGGATATGACTTCGCTGAATATAGTACTTTAGTATTATTTCAGAATGAAGTTATATTGATTATTGTTTGTCTTAGTTATACGGCCTACCATTTTATTTGAGAAACTGATAGGCTTTATTGGGAGTATCATACGTCGGTCATTTTGCTGGCAACGTATGAATGGAAATAAAATAATAACAGGGATCCACGGACAGGACTTGAGTTTGGCCTTCACGTTGAAGGTGTTTATTCTTAAGTAGTTGGCCGCATTGCGTCAACTGTATCCATATATCATTCGTGTTTTCCGCTATTTATCAGGGTTAAGCGACTGGCAATTGCTCAGTGGCTGCCATTGTATTCAAGGGAATGTATATGGATATGCGTCGTTATCTCGCAGGGGTCGTCTTTTCAGTTGTCTTTCCAGCCATTTGCCTCGCAGAAGTTATTCCTGATTTTTATGGCGAGCCTGGAATCAGTGAATTCCGCGAGAATGTAAGCAGCTCAATGAACGAGTCAATCGATCCTCTGTCGGGGTCATTGAGTTTCGTTCATACAGAGGTGGTCATCCCTGGCAATGGTGGGCTTGACCTATCCATTGTGCGTTCATACAACAATGCCCAACAAGGTGACCTTGGTTCCAGGACAACAACTGGCATTGGTTGGACAAATCATTTCGGCCGGGTTTTAGCGGGACAAGGTGTAAGTGGTTGTTCTACGACCGTCACGCACTTTAATGATAACCCCGTAATCGAGTTACAGGATGGATCACGGTTCCCAATTGCGCTTCATACCAATGGCTCAACAGGTATTACAAAAGAACGGTGGAATGCCGGTTGTTTCACAGATGCTCAAGGTAATGTCGATCTAAACAAGTATGTTGTTTATTCACCAGAAGGCATGCGCTATGAAATGTTTGAGGTGAGTTATGAATCCGGTGAAAAAATATGGCACACAACACGCATTTCAGATCCGAACGATAACTGGATTGATATCACCTATAAGGAAATTGGTGGCACATTTTCTAAATATAAGGTGGTTGATCTTGTTACGACAAGTGATGGACGTTCTGCCCAGTACTCGTATGTAGATGAAAATAATGATAATGCTCGGCTTGCATCGATAAATTCTCATGGACGGACCTGGTCGTATGAGTATCAGCACGCAGGTATTTCAAATTACTATTATTTGACCAAAGCGACACGCCCTGATGGTCAATTCTGGGAATATACCTATAACACGGTACCTGATGCAGACTTGTCGGGCGTTTACTCGTTAAACACAGTCAAGAATCCCTATGGGGCATTGACAACGTATAGTTACCAGAGTGTCGTTTTAAATAATCTTACCGGGCAGCGTTTATCAGCGATAAAGGATAAAGTCGTCTCCGAAGCCGGACCTTCCAATGGCACCTGGAGCTACGAATTCACGCCAGATACACTGAATTCAATATACGATACGACGACTGTTACCACACCGAACGGTAAATATTTATTCAAACACTATGGCCTACGTCCAACACCAATTAATACGCTATGGCGTTCTGGGTTGCTCAAAGAAAAGCACACGTTTTCTGGTGCGTCTACATCCCCAATAAAGAAAGAAATCTATGAGTGGGAAGGGCAACTTATTTCTAATGAGCGTTACACACGCCCGGCGGCGTTGCTATCTGATGATGCTTACTACGCACCACTGATGACAAAAAAGACCATTGAGTTGGATGGATCCTTATATGTTACAGAATATTCTAATCATGATATTCATGGTAATCCCGGTACGATTATCGAAACAGGTAATGATACTAAACGCACCGATCTCACCTACTTCTACAACACCAGTAAATGGATTATTAAAAGACCGAAGGATGAAACTATTCAAGGGATTGGCACAATATCCAGGAATTTCGATGCTGATACAGGAAACTTGCTGTCAGAGAATAAATACGGTGTTGTTACGTCATACACCTATCATCCTACAGGAGACGTACATACGATAACGAATGCACGTGGCTTCACGTCAACGTATGAGAATTATAAGCGAGGGAAAGCACAAGATGAAGTGATGCCCGAGCAAGTCACCATGTCAAGTATTGTCAATGATACGGGTACAGTGGCATCGAAGACAAATGGTCGTGGCCGCACCACGTCTTATTCTTACGATACGATGAACAGGGTGACCAATATCACCTATCCTGGAAAATCTCCCGTAAACATCACGTACCAGGGACTATTTTCTGCGACACTGAAACGTGATGGGTATGAGATGAAGGTGGACTACGATAATCTTGGTCAAATTGTACGTACAACGCAAAAAGACATCACGCGGGCTATTAATATTTATCAAACGACCGAATATAATGCAGTTGGCCAGGCGGTATTTAAATCATACCCAAACGACGTCCCTTCTCTTACCCAAGGTACGCGAACTACCTACGATATTCTTAACAGGCCTTTAGTTGTCACTCACGCTGATGGCACGAAGATGAGGTATGAGTACTTGACTGGAAATAAAGTCAGGGTGAGAAATGAGCGAAATGAGTTAACGACATTCAGTTATCGTTCGTACGGTGAGCCAAGTGCTAAATCACTTGTGGAAGTTGCCTCGCCTGAGGCGATTACAACGACGATACAAAGAAATACCCTTGATCAGATCACTAAAGTGACACAGGGTACATTGAGTCGCGATTACGGCTATGACACACGGTATTACCTGGTGTCGAGAAATGATCCTGAAATTGGCTTGAGCGAATTTGGGCGCGATGCCGAAGGGAATAGGGTAAGCCTGAGTGTTGCAGGTATTCAACAGTCTAGCAGTGCCTATGATGGACTCAATCGTCATAGGCAAACAAATTACACTCTCACAAATATCCAGCCTGGCCCGAATGGTGAAATACCTAAATACTCCAGGACTGTGAATTACACGTATGATGCTAATAGTAACATTGTCAAACTTGAGAAGGTGGATTTTCAGAATAACCCTGCCGATCTCTACACTTCAATTTATCGGACAATCAAAGAGTATGCGTATGATGATACCGATCATCTAATACGTGAGACACTCACGCTTAAGAGTGATCGAAATGGACAATTTACATCGAAGAGCCATGCGGCAGAGTATGTCTATACTCCTCTCGGTCATCTTAGTTCTATTAAATACCCTAAAGGTAGAAGTGTCTCGTATGAGCCTGATGCCCTGGGCAGAGCGACAAAGGTTCACCCCTTCGTGACCAATGTTGACTATCATCCGACAGGCATTCCTTCCCAAATCGTCTTTGCAAATGGTCAGGTCTCACAGACGAACCTGGATGCACGACAACGCCCTAATCGTTACCAGACGTTCGGCAACCGAAATGATGTCGATTTAAGCTATGTCTATGATGGAGTTGGGAATGTCACAAGTATTACAGACAGTCTTGAACCCCAGTACTCAAGAAGTATGACCTATGACGGTATTGACCGACTGGTTACTGCCAACGGTCAGTGGGGAACGGGAATTATTAGCTATGACAAGGTTGGCAATATTACGTCTAAGTCGATGGGGGGCACGAATCTATCTTATAACTATGATGTCACGAATAAACTGACAACGGTCACAGGGAGTAAATCACTGAACTATGCCTATGATGGTAGAGGGAATGTCGTTGATACAAGCAAGAACAGCTTCTTCTATGATCAAACGGATCGAGTCAGATATGTGAGTGGTACAAGCCCCGTCTATTATGACTATGATGGCAATGGCCTTCGAATACGAAAAATCATCGGTTCTGATATCACTGAGTACTTCTATGCTAACAATGGAAATCTACTCGGAGAGTATGCAGAAGATGGGTTGACGTACAAGGAGTATGCCTACCTGGGCAGTCAGCTTGTTGCGATGCGTGATTCGAGTTTTATTCCACCTGTCGCCAATGCCGGGGCACCACAATTCGAGTATGAGGGCACGCCAGTCACATTAAATGGTACGGCATCAAGTGATGCGGATGGGAAAGAACTTTACTATCGGTGGACACGGTTAACGGGCCCAACAGTGTTCCTGGATAATGCCTTTAGTCCAACTCCTACATTTACGGTATCAGATGTGCCCAGTGACAGCGAAATCGTCATGCAACTGACTGTTACGGATGAAGATGGTCTCAGTTCTACAGATACAGTGACAATCACTGTGCTTGATGCCGCGCCACCTAAAGCAGTGGCGGGTGTATACCTGTCTCATGGCCTGACAGATATCACGATTCGATGGGATCCAAGCATAAAAGCAGACAGCTACGACATCTACTGGAGTACTGCGCCTGGCGTGACACCTGTCTCGGGAAATAAACTCTCTAACGTTTCAAGTCCTTATAACCATACAGGGCTCACTTCAGGTGTTACGTATTATTATGTAATCACTGCTAGCAACATTTATGGTGAATCTGAGCCTTCCCAAGAGGTCAGTATTGGTGCAGGTGTTAACGGAGTTAATACACCAGAAAATATCGGCCTCACTCAAGGCCAAACAGGTGATATCCATACCATTATCGATCATCCAGATGGTACACGTACTCTGTATTACTCTGACTATGAAACAGGTATAGGGCGGCAACTCTTTAGATCGGTCTACACGCCTGGTGTTGGTTGGAGCGAACCTGTGGTGGATACCCGTGTCGGATTGTTGGGAGGTGGCGCAAGAATTATCTCAGATACCACGGGTAATCTATTGTTAGTCACCGTAAAGGACAATCAAGTTGTTGCGAGGTATATGCCTGTCGGTCAACAATGGGGTGAAGAAATTGTTGTCTCAAAAACAAACGGTGAATCTTGGCAACGGCCAAGAGAATACCAGGCGACACTATCAAGCAATGGAATTGCACACATTACATGGACATTTTTTTGTTGTCAGCCAACGTATGGGAGCTACCGCATTCGAGGTCGTAGGTTAGATGTTGCGACAGGTACATTATCGAAACTTCAATATCACGACTCGTATGGAAGGGTAAAAGCGGACTATAAGTTATCAGCGGATGATGCAGGCAACGCACTGATCGCAATCGTTTATGGAGACGGCCTTTTTGAAAGGCACTATGACGTAACGACAGGTTATTGGAGTGAGCGAAAAAGTATTAATTATTATTATCACTCGAGATCTGATTTTGACGCAGTGATGTCTGAGACAGGGTATTCTGTTATAGCAACAGAAAGCACAAGGTCTGATCTTGTGAAGGCATATTTCTTTAAACCAGGACATGTTTCACATCAACCGACTTTGACCTTTTACAACGGTGGTGTTGAGAAGCTTTACATCAGCAATACGGGTGAAGGCTTCTCACTCTATACCAGCGATAACAATGAACTACTCTTACGGCGTTTTGACTTTGTGTCAGGGTGGAGTGATACGTCAGAGCTCATCGGTTATGGGCGGGCGGATCGCGCGGACTTTGTTGTCGACACTACAGGGGTAATTACAATTACCTGGATATATGACACACCATACCCAAGCACGGTAAGTTCAGTCATGCTTAATCGTTATCAGCCAGGAGTTGGTTGGGGGAGTCAGATTAGGGTAGGGCAGGCGAGTGATACAAATGGCATCTATCCAAAGATAGCCTCACTGAATGGGCAAGGTGCTCTGGTTACATGGAGTCAATTCGACTTTGGTTCTCCGAGTGATGGAATTTACTCCAGTACGTATACTCATTTCAGTGATACGGCAGGCCAGCAAAATTCAGCGCCGCTCGCCTTAACAACTGGACGAATAGAGGCTATAGAGAACAGTTCGGTTAGTCTTGATGCCACAGGCTCGTTTGATATTGATGGCACCATTGTCGCGTATGAGTGGACTCAGGTGTCTGGTATACCGGTTGTGCTTTCTGGTGCAAGTACAAGTACCCCATCGTTTACAGCGCCTTTTGTTACCTCTAGTGAAGATTTCGATTTCCAAGTCAAAGTCACCGATGATCGAGGTGAATCTTCATTCGTAATTCAGGAAGTCCGCGTTATAAATTTACCACCGCCGAATATCGTTACAGTACTTTCTGGGGCAGAGGGGAATATCTTGTCATGGAACGCCTTGACGGAGGCAGACGGGTATAACCTTTACTGGAGCACAGAGCCACGTGCCAGTACAACTGCCAGGACATTGATTGAGAATGTAAGTAGCCCTTATATGCATACAGGGTTAACTGTGGGGCAGGATTATTATTATGTCCTTGTGTCAGTCAATGCAGATGGTGAATCAAATTATTCGCGTGAATACAAGTCTACGTGGAAAGACGGCTGGCAGACACCTTCTGAATTCAGTGGGTTCAATGATGTTGTAGAACCAAGCACACTTTCATCAATCGACAGTGGTGATTCAATATGGGTATGGGAACAAACGACAACACAAACAAATATTACAGATGTCTTTGCAAGTCGGTTTGTTCCAGGTGTTGGCTGGACGACACCTGAGAAAATTAATGAAAATGACGGCGCGCACTCAAAACCTGTATCAGTAACCTATTCGGATGGCAGCCATGTAGTGCTCTGGAGTACCTCAGATACGATAGGAACATCAATATATAGTCGCCGATTTACCTTGTTGAACGGTTGGGAGGCAACACAAAGTCACACAACTTACCCAGGTGTACTCACGATTGAGGCATTGGGTGCTGGCATTGATGCGTCAGGTAATATCCTGGTGAGCTGGGGGGATAGTACGAACATATATGCAATGCAATACCAGCAAACAACTGGATGGCAATTGCCCCAGGTAATAGGTGAAGGGAATAATCCAACACTTTCTCTAAGCCAGAATGGTCATGCCAGCCTCAGCTGGACAACCAATACAATTGGCGGTGTTGTGGGGGGTAAAAACATAATGGTCTCCCGTTATGTGCCGACAACTGGCTGGGGTCTTGCAACTCAAGTTGCGACAAACGTTGGGCGCTTGATTGAAGGTCCTGTGACGACTGTCGATAATGCCGGAAACCTAATGCTTATAATTAATGCATACAGTCCAAACGGCTATAACAGCATACAGGGCATTCGCTACACAGCTTCAACCGGTTGGGGTACGCTCACCTCAATTGATTTTGATGATGCGAATACCACAGGGCTTAGGTTGAGTGGTAACGCGAATGGGGACGCTGTTATCTCATGGTTCAAAATGGCGGGTGTTGGTGAGCAAACGCTCTTTGTGCGCAGGTTTAGTGCAGTTACTGGTTGGGATGATATCGAACGCCTTGAGCTTATATCCAATAAAGTAAAGGGCTCGCATCTTAGTATTAATAGCGCCGGTGATATTATCGCCACGTGGTACCAGGATAACCCTGATTTTTCAGTCATTAGACACCGTATTTTTGCAAGTCTCTATACGGATGGTGCGTGGTCAGTGCCGGAGAAAATAAATGACACAGAGTCAATAGTAGTAAAAACGGGATCATTTAAAGCACATCTGAGCGATGTAGGTAATGCACTGATTGTTTGGCGTAGCTCTGATCAGTCTATGACGCATTACCGAAAACCAAGTGTTGCTTCTTCGAATGTGAGACCCGTGGCCAATGCAGGTGTGAACCGGACAGTCAATAAAGGTGAGCTGGCCACCATTGACGCAACGGGTTCTCTAGATCCAGACGGTACGATTGCAAGTTATACTTGGACACAATTAACGGGGCCATCAGTCGTACTGGATACAACAGTGCCAGGACAAGTGAGTTTCACGGCACCGGATATATCAGCTGATACCGATATCGTCTTGCAGCTAAATATAATCGACAATAGCGGGGCAGGACATTCGGACTCAATTACCGTAACGGTGACCGATCCATTGTTGAATAATACTATCCCACCTGTTGTGACTGCACCCGCTGCTATCACGGTTGAGGCATCAGATATCCTCACGCCCATATCCGCGGCAACTCTGGGCACGGCTTCATCACTTGATGACCTGGAAGGTGCACTACCAGTCAGTTCTGATGCGCCAGGTGTTTACCCATTGGGCATAACGACCATTACATGGAGTGCCACAGATACGGCGGGCAATACTGGAATAGCTACGCAGGTAGTTACTGTCGTTGATACAACGGCACCCTCGATAACACCACCGGCTGATGTGGGTGTGCAAAGTGATACGCCTGTATCGATAGGGATTGGCTCACCTATTACGGCAGATATCTTCTCGCCTATCAATGTCGTGAATGATGCGCCCTCACAATTCCCCGTGGGGTCGACGACGGTGACCTGGACAGCGACTGATCCAAACGGCAATTCGTCGAGTGCAACACAGACTGTGACCGTAACTGCACCGCCTGCAGTCAATACGGGGCCAGTTATTAATGGCATTAATGCGTCGTTTGTGAATGGGCAGATACAGTTGGTCGCGGATGCAGTTGACCCAGATAATGGCCCATTACCTCTGAGCTACCAGTGGAGTATCGTCTCTGGTGGAGGCAGTCTGACAACGACAACGGGTGCGACGACCTACTATATATTGCCGAGCAGTAATGTCACCGTCACCTTTAAGCTGATTGTGTCGGACGGTAGCGACAGCGCGCAGATTAATTACACACTAACCATCGGCTCAGGATCGGGTTCAGCGAATGAGGCCCCCTATGCTACAGGGATCAATGCCTATTATATCTCGTCTACACAGGTACAGTTGGTTCTCTCCGCCACCGATCCTGATAATGGGCCGTCACCACTCAGCTATCAGTGGAGTATCTTGTCAGGAGGGGGCAGTCTGACGAATGCCAATACTGCAGAACCCATCTACTCTTTGGTAGGTCTGCCACCGGGTAGTCATACCATAACCTTCAAGGTTGAAGTCTCAGACGGAGAGGCTGTCGTGCCGTACACAATTCCACTCACATTGACGGCATTTTAAGGACAGGGAGTCAGAAGAATGAAGAAAACAATAGATACCTACGCCGTAAAATGGTTCGTGACACTTTTTACGCTTCTCGTATTTCTGGGTAATAGTCAGGCCTACGCAGTTGAGACGATTACTTACTATCATACCGATGCTTTAGGTTCACCCGTTGCGGGAACCAATGAGGCCGGTGATTTGCTCTGGAAAGAAGATTATCTGCCTTATGGGGAAAGGATAAGAAAACAGGCCGAAAGTGAATCAAATGCGCGATGGTATACCGGACACATTGAAGATAAAGAAACAGGGCTAACTTATGCGGGCGCAAGGCATTATGACCCTGTGACGGGTAGGTTCCTAGCGATTGACCCGGTGGGATTTCAGGAAGATAACCTGAAGATGTTTAATCGGTATGCGTATGCGAATAATAATCCATTTAAGTATGTCGATCCTGATGGGCATGCTCCTAAATTCCCTAGTACAGGTAAGCATAACGTAGGACCGAATCATGGGGGGAATCCTATTGTAAGCCTTTCTGTTAGAGCGGCTAAAAAGGTATTGCCAAAGGATGTATTTAATAAACTATTTAATAGAAAGCTAAGCGGAAAGAATCCACCCATAAATCAAGATAGGCAGAAATTACATACTAATGGTACTGAAGGAAAATCGCAGTTTAAAGATAATGTTGATGCTGATAATCTAGTGCAAGATACTTGGAAAAATGGAACACCTAAATTTAACAAAAATGGTGAGTTTATTGGGAAGGTGAAGCAGTATAAGGATGAAGTTGGTACTCAAGGACAAAAGTCAGTAGATACACGTTTTAGTCGCAAGAAAGGTGTACATGGCTTTCCTTCGAATAAAAGTGAATAGTTTGAGAAATTCTTATGGTAACGCTATATAACTTAATTTCAGATATTCAAAATAAATTTTCTGAGGGCTGCCCAAATGGTTTTTTACTGGAATGGGATGTAAATAGGTTTTTTCATGCATTGTTATCATTATTCGATGGCTATAAAGTAATTAATGATACGGATTTTAATTATTCTTACTGTAATAGCTATGACGTAGAATTAGGTGAAGATGAAAATAATGATGTATTCATATTAACCTTAAAAGCTAGTTTCATATCTGACGCGTATACGATTCATATTACAAGGTATTCAAGTGATCGAAGGAATGGCGTAGTTATTCCTTACGAAAACTGTCTGGAATATGAAAGTGAGATAGCAAAGGTTAAGGGTTTTATTGAAAATGAAGGTTTCGTAGAAGTTCAAAGTAATGAGATGGATGTTGTTGTAGAAAATGTTGAGCTAGAATTAGCTGGGCCAGCTACAGTTGGAAAGTGCCTTTTTGATGATTTCTAACAGAAAGGAAAAATTGAAAAAAACCGGGGCAAATAGCAGTTTCTTCTAATATTCGCACACCATGAAAAAGTGAGTTAAGTCAATCTAATTAACGCAGGTTCATAGGGAGGCGAATCATGCCACGTAAACCACGCCTTACCTTAACGGGTGTTCATCAGCAACATATTTTGGGTCAGACTATAAGCCCAGTTTATATTTTGGTCACAACTTAGACACAATACGTCCGGAAAGTCTCAGATAATCAAAGAACTACATAACACTTTCACGGCGAGTACAGGGGTTCGACTCCCCTACGGGACGCCATATAAACGAAACAAGGTCCGCTTTTGCGGGCCTTTTTTCGTTTATGAGGTACTGGCAGATGATTCGAACCGGAAAACAGGTTCGACATTGCACAGGGAAGTGCTGGTGCCGCGAAGCGCATGGACGCGCGGGAGCGGCCTCCCCTACGGGACGCCATCTTCAAAAGGCTCGCTTCGGCGGGCCTTTTTTTCGTTTCATCATCGGGCTTAACTTATACGACTACCTACAGCTATAAATAAATTTGTTTTCATAGCGATAGCTTATTGAAGTCCGGAAATGTGTATAAAACCAGAATTAACGGAAGTAGTG
>Ga0316207_10001811_pt1 | contig 24393 bp, 19 predicted proteins | sample 6weekpyrite_MG_FD_204943 | JGI IMG/M metagenome (GOLD analysis project Ga0316207, IMG submission 204943) | Microbial mat bacterial communities from mineral coupon in-situ incubated in ocean water Damariscotta River, Maine, United States -... | ecosystem: Environmental > Aquatic > Marine >... | reverse complement strand
GCCTGAGATATTGCTTCTATTGGTAATCGTTGAATTCGACTACGAACACTGTAACGACTTACTCTCGCCAATCCAGCATCCACCACGTAACGAATACCCGGCACAGTTAACGAAGTCTCTGCCACATTGGTTGTCAACACTACTCGCTGCCCCTTATGCGAACTGAACACCTTTTGTTGTTCTTTCACAGTTAATCGAGAATATAGTGGTAATATTTCTGTATGTGGTGGATGATGTTTTCTTAAATATTCTGCCGTCTCACGAATTTCTCTCTCACCAGGTAAAAAGACCAGTGTGTCACCCAACTGCGCCCGATTAAGTTCAAAAACTGCATTGGATATGGCTTTTTGCAAGGAAGGTTCATCTTCATTTTCATCAAGGGGGTGGTACAGAATCTGTACAGGAAATGTTCGACCAGAAACTTCTAGAACAGGTGCATTATTAAAATGTTTTGAAAATTTGTCTGTATCTATTGTGGCAGAGGTAATAATGATTTTTAAATCTGGTCTTTTCTTAAGAATCGTTTTCAAATAACCCAAGATAAAATCGATATTTAAACTTCGTTCATGTGCTTCATCTATAATTAATACTTCATATTGCAACAAATAGCGATCATTTTGAATTTCAGCCAACAAAATGCCATCAGTCATTAATTTAATATGACTCAAGGCAGATACATGGTCACTAAAGCGTACTTTAAAACCCACGGAAGCACCTACATCCGTTTTAAGCTCTTCAGCAATTCGTGTTGCTACAGCGCGCGCCGCAATTCGTCGAGGTTGCGTATGACCTATTAAACCTTTAAGGCCTAAACCTAATTCAAGACAAATTTTTGGTATTTGCGTAGTTTTCCCAGAACCTGTCTCGCCACTTAATATCAATACCTGATTGTCCCGTACCAACTTTTTGATATCATCGCGCTTATCAACAACAGGTAATTCAAGAGGATAGTTTATGTCAGGTACTGATGAACGACGTTGCTCAACAAAATCCAATGATTTATCTATTCGACTTTTAAGGGAACAAATTTCTTTTTGACTAAGCTTAGATTTGAATTTCCCGGACAGTAAAAACTTATCTTTTATCATGCAGTCTTTGAGCTGCATTTTCAGTGTGTTAAGTTCTTTATTCACAATTAATAAAAAAACACTAGAGTAATTATTCAGTCTCGCGCTTTACACGCTGCCAATACGCTTCCATTTCATCCAGACTTAATTCACTAAATATTTGTTCATTCGCTTCACACAAAGCTTCCATACCTTTAAAACGACGAATAAATTTACGATTGGCATGACGCAAGGCAGCATCGGGATCAACATTCATATGACGAGCAATATTCACAGCACAAAATAGCAAATCACCAATTTCATCTTTAATTTGCTCTGTAGTGCCCTCAGTGATCGCATGTTTCACTTCTTCAAACTCTTCCTCTAGTTTTTCTATAGGGCCTTGAATATCTGGCCAATCGTAACCAACATTTGCCGCTCGAGTTTGTAATTTTTTGGCCACAGCCAATCCGGGTAAAGCGGTACTAACACCATCTAGGAGACTTTTCACTTTATCCCCTTTATCTGTAGCTCGCTCGTCTTTTTTAATTTCTTCCCACAAACGAGACTGCTCATCCACCGAATCAATTTTAACATCTGAAAACACATGCGGATGTCGTTTAATCATTTTATCAGTGATTTTTTTACAAACATCATTGAAATCAAATCGTCCTTCTTCTTTGGCAATTTGTGCATAAAATACTACTTGAAACAATAAATCACCTAATTCGCCCGGTAAAGCATCTAAATCTTCACTTTCGATGGTTTCTGCTACTTCATAGGCTTCTTCTAGGGTATGAGGCACAATGGATTGATAGGTTTGCTGTTTATCCCAGACACAACCATGTTCTGGGTCACGCAATTGTGCCATTACATTTAATAATTCTTGCAAATATACACTACTCATAATAATTAATAGACTTATTTAACTCTTGTTGCTTCTAATATGCCGCGCAGATTAATCAATTTAGACAATACTGATGTTAATTGCCCAGGATCAGATATTTCAAGCGTTAGTCGCATTCTTGCTTGCTGTAATTTTTTATTCGTATAGGTATTTGCAGCATTTACATTAATGGATTGAACCGATAAAACCGACATAACATCACGTAATAATCCTGATCGATCAAGTGCAATAACTTCGATATCCACTTCATAAGTCTGATCAGGTTTCATCCCCCAACCAACATCGATAATTCGCTGTGGGTGCTGTGCTTTCAATGCAGTCAAATTTGAGCAATCATTACGATGAATAGTAACGCCCTTCCCTTGTGTAATAAACCCTGTCACAAAATCACCAGGTAAGGGTTTACAGCACCTGGCCAAATTCGTCATTAAATCATCCACACCCTCAATAACGATATCGCTTTTTTGTTTTTTAGGGCTTCTTTCATGCAAGATAAACTTTTCATCTTGTAATTCCTCTTCAGGAATTTTGAGCGAATTTAATACTTGATTCACACCCAGTTCACCACGCCCTATAGAAGCGTATAGGTCATCAACATGACGCATGTTAAAGCTTTCAGCTAAACTTTTTAGTGCTGTATTAGTAGGTAAAATACTGACTTGTTTCATCAGCAAATTTTTGCCCGTATTGATATGTTCTTCGCGAAACTCTTTTTTAAACCAAGCTCTCACTTTTGAACGTGCTCGCGAAGACTTGAGATAACCAAAATGTGGCACTAACCAGTCACGACTCGGCTGACCATCTTTAGCGGTAATTATTTCTACAGTTTGGCCATTTAACAATATTGTTGTTAAAGGTACCATTTTACCATTCACCTTGGCGCCACGACACTTATTGCCCACTTCAGAATGAATATGATAGGCAAAATCCAAAGGTGTTGCATCAAACGGCAATTCCACCACATGACCTTTTGGTGACAACACATAGATCCTAGATGCACTCTCCAGTTTTGTTTCACCTGAATCAGTTTGATTTAGTACGTCTCTCAACGATTCCAGTTGATTTTCCAAATCTTCGTCGTGTTTTCCACCTTCTTTATAACGCCAGTGTGCGGCAACACCCAATTCTGCATGCGCATGCATATCATAGGTTCGGATTTGGATTTCTACGGTTTTATCTTCTGGCCCGATAACAGCAGTATGTAAACTTTGATAATTATTAGATTTTGGCGCAGCCACATAATCATCATATTCGGTGGGAATATATTTCCACAATTCATGTACAACGCTCAACACGGTATAACAGGTAGATAAATCATTTACCATAACCCGTACAGCACGTACATCGTATAAATCAGAAAAAGCTAAATTTTTCTTCTGCATTTTTTTCCAAATACTAAAAATATGCTTTGCTCGACCCTGAACTTTGCAATCCAATCCCGCATCATTAAGCTTATTTTGCAGCTCATCAACAATAGCATGCATATAATTTTCGCGGTCAACTCGACGCTCTTCGAGCGCTTTGGCTATATTTTTATAGTCATCAGGTTGCAAGTAACGAAAAGCCAAGTCTTCCAATTCCCACTTCAATTGACCTATTCCAAGGCGATTAGCTAATGGGGCAAAAATATTTTTCGTTTCATGGGCAGTTTTTCTTTGAGTTTCTTCTGGTTTATCAGCCAATGCTTGCATCTTTAATACTTGATTCGCGAGCACAATAAAAACTACTCGCGCATCTTTCATCATGTTCAACAACATCATGTAATGTGCACTACTGTCATTTTCGGACAAGCCACCCTGAATTTTTTCTATCCAAGTATTTTCTTGCTCGATCAACTCCTGCGCTTGTAACGTCAAGCTACATATAGATGAAGAATACCCCTCCTCCATATCCGCTTGATTAAAATCCTGATTTTCTAAACCTATTAACAAAATTGCGGATACAATCGTTTCATAATCTACGTTAATATGTTCAAGAATACCGGCAATTTCTTCTCGATTCTGTTTTTCAGACTCAGAAATATTTTTATTTTTCGTAAAGGCCAAAGCGGATTGAATCAACTGAACATTATCGCTGTTGAAACTCTCGCTCCATTGATTTGTTGATTTTCTTTTCATGCAAATATTTAAATTAGGTAGTTGGGCTAATTATGAAATACACTTATACTATAATTACGCTGTATTCGAGATTAATTTGCCACTGGGTTTTCTAGTTTGTCATCCATAATAATAAAATAAGGCGAGGGATTACAGAATTATCTACCGATATAATTTAATATTTAGCACCATGCTAATGCTTATCCTTTAAAGTCGCTCGATAGCCTGAGATCTACAGCATCTAACAAGGCAGTCACATTAACGGGTTTGGTGATATATTCATCAAAACCAGCCTGCAAACCTTTTTCAATATCCCTAGACATTGCATTGGCACTAATTGCAATTACAGGTGTAAGACACGTCGTGTCATTCTGACGTAATTTGCTCAAAACTTCAAAGCCAGTCATTCCTGGAAGGTTAATATCCATTAAAATTAAGTCTGGATTATGTTCTATTGCTAACTCTAGGCCCAATTTTGGCTCACCTGCACTCCATACTCTGATATTCTTTCGACTCGCTAATATCTGCTGAACCAAACGTAAGTTCGCGGGGTTATCTTCAATATAAAGTACTGAATAATATTTTTCCGAATTCGCACCTAACTCAACTTGACTACGGTTAATTTTACCAATTTTTTGACTTTTTCCAGCTTCGATAGTTTCATTCGAAATTTCAACCCAAAACGTACTACCCTCACCTTTTTTGCTTAGTACACCAATGCTTCCATCCATTAATTCAATAATGTTTTTTGTAATAACCAAGCCAATTCCTGTACCTTCAATATTTGATTGCTCTGCACTAATTCGATTAAACGCCTTAAATAATTGAGATTGTTCCTTATCACTTAGACCTACGCCTTGATCTATCACACTTATACGTATTCGATTATTATCAACTTCATTACACTCAATTTTAACCTGGCCATTTTCACGATTATATTTTACTGCATTGCTAAGCAAATTTAGCAATACTTGTTTGAATCTAATTCGGTCCGCCCAAATAGTGATATGATGATCCAACAATTTTGAAAAAATAATCTCTTCACCATTAAATGATAAAACAATATCGATACCACGCTTACTTGCCATAGGCATAATTAATTGAACCGACTCAGCGACCAACTCACATAAATTGATAGTTTCAAGTGAAAGCGATAACCGCCCTGATTCAATTTTTGCTAAATCTAATATTTCATTGATGAGCTCAAGTAAATGATCAGCCGCTTTGGTAATTTCATCGACGCTCTCTTCTTGAATTTTACCCAACGGATTTTCTACATCCATTTTTAAAAGTTGACCAAAACCCATGATGGCGTTCATCGGTGTACGCAGCTCATGACTCATGCTTGACAAAAACTGTGACTTAGCGTGGTTAGCCTTTTCAGCATCTTCTCGAGCTTCAATCAAACTCTGCTCTGCTCGTTTACGTTTTGTAATATCAGTTCGTGCAGAAACATATTTGTAAGGTTTTCCTTTTTCATCTAAGAACGGTACTATCGTTGCCTCTACCCAGTATTCTTCCCCGTTTTTATTATGATTACAAATAGTTCCTGACCAAACTTTGCCATGAGAAATCGCGCTCCACATATCATTGTAGAACTCGATCGAGTGTCTACCAGATTTTAACATTCGATGATTTTTCCCCACCAGTTCACTACGCGTATAACCACTAATTTCACAAAACTTATCATTGACCCTAATAATTTTACCGGTTATATCAGTTACACTCACAATGGCGTGTTGATCCATTGTAACAACTTGAAACTCGCTTTCTCTCAATGTATTTAATAAGTCACTATTTAATTGCCTGGCCCAACGTGCTCTTTTAGCACGGGCAACAACAGCTGCCGCCAAATGATTAGCATCAACGGGTTTTACCAGAAAATCATCACCCCCAAGCATCATTGCTGACAACTGGTGATTAAGATCTGTTTCTGTCGATAAAAACATAATTGGTGTTTGAAGCCAAACGTCATCTTGCCGAATAACCTGAGCAAGCTCCGGTCCTGAGCATTTTGGCATGTAAACGTCTAATACAATAACATCTGGCTTATAATCAATTAATGCATGCAACCCACCGAGAGGTTCTGATAAAGTCTGAACATCTAACCCAGCTTCTCGTAATACAGTGCCGTAATATTCCAATAAATCTTCATCGTCATCAATTAATAAAACTCGAAAAGGTTCTAGAGCAACTTGTGCAGTTAACCCATCCAACGTCTGAACGAGTTTTTTCATGTCTAGCGGTTTATGAAAATAACGGCACGCACCAGTACGCGCCGCAGCAAGGCGAACCTCTATATCATTGCGGACAGAAATAAAAACAACTGGCGGAAAGTTATTTATTTTTTCCTTTACTCTACAAATAACATCTGCACCGGCAACGTCACCTTCCTTAAACACGATATCCATAATCACTGCCGCAGGTAATTCTTTTTCAAAAGCCTTTTCAAAGTCGATTAACTCAACAAAATGTCGCACTGTATAATTTGCCTGCTTCAGCTTATCAATCATGTTTGAAGCTAACAATTCATCATCCTCGGCAAGAAAAATGAGATTACTATTAGATTGTACTTTGGGATCTGATGGCTGAATATATGGAATATTCGAAGGCTCCCAATTATTAGCAGCTTGCTTTAGTTTTAAAATAGCATCATTACCCTGCTGCTGTATTTCTTGAGATAAAGACGCTGACTTATCGCCATTCGCTTGCAGCGTCTTGAATAATTGCTCCAACTCCTTAGCTTCAAAGCTTACAGCTATCGCACCAAAGGTACCGCCAGAACCAGCTAAACTATGAACCAGCATATGAAGTTCTTTTAGATTATCCTCAATGGCATCATCATGAGAAATAACATTCCACAATACTTCAATTTTCTGGATTTTTACTGGAAGTTGCTGCTTAAAAGTAGCTTGTAATGTAACTAGTATATTTTTTACACTAGTTTTATCGGTTGCCGCCATACACACATCTTTTCTATATTAATTGCCATGTTAATCAGTAACGACATTTGTGGCTGTAATCTGAATAAATAATGGCAATTTGGTGTTGCTTTTCAGCATTACTACAAAGTGCACCAATGACTTGAATAATTTAAGAATTTAGTCGAAATCATTAAAAAAGCCCTGGAAACTGCAAAGTTGCTCTTTAAATTGATAGGACAGTGGGACCACTGATTTGGAACATAAAAAAAGCCCCACAAAACTGCAGAGCTTTTTACTGTATGGCGCGCCTGGAGGATTATTCGCGCTTCGCGGTTTTGCATACGGATGTGCTTATGTCGTAAAGGGCAAGGACGCCCGAGAACGACCATCGTACGGGTTCCACCCGTCCGTCGAACGCGCCTATTATTTTCGCCGAGCGTTCGAATCGCTTTGGGGCATAAAAAAAGCCCTGCAAAACTGCAGAGCTTTTCACTGTATGGCGCGCCTGGAGCGATTCGAACGCCCGACCGCCTGGTTCGTAGCCAGGTACTCTATCCAGCTGAGCTACAGGCGCTAAAAAATTGGAGGCAGGATTATGCCGAACATGACTTGATCAGTCAAGGCAAAACCAAACTGTTTCCAAAACAAAAATGGCGGAGAGGGAGGGATTCGAACCCTCGATGGGCTTTTGACCCATACTCCCTTAGCAGGGGAGCGCCTTCGGCCTCTCGGCCACCTCTCCACAGATTTGCGGCGAGTATTCTCCCAAAATCGCTGGCATTATGGAAGTTTTATTTCACCTTTATTGCTTAAGATAGCTTACAAATCAATCGATTCTAAACGATTTAATCATTTAGCATTAGTTAATCTATAGATTTAATAAAATAGTTAGGCTTATGATTTAATTAGAAATAGATAAACTAGAATTTATAAGTTAAAAACTGAATAGTTAAAACAATGAAGAAGAGGGATTGGAAGGATTAGTGCAACCGGCTTACTTTGCCGGTTGCATCTATCATATGAAAGACTTATCAAAAAAGATCAGATTTAGCCAACCACATCTTGCTTAGGCGAATTATCATCGTCATCTTTTTCTTGCTGAATTCGGTTGTATATTTCTTCGCGATGCACGCTAACTTCTTTTGGCGCATTCACCCCGATACGCACTTGATTTCCTTTTACGCCAAGCACTGTAACTGTGACATCATCCCCAATAATCAAAGTCTCGCCCACACGTCTTGTGAGTATTAACATTACTGCATTCTCCTTGTCTGCCGGTTTGTGTGCTGTAATCCAGCGGCACTCCGTTTTATAACCGTCACAATGATGTATCGACCATAACTGGCCAGACTTTACGCTTTCCCCACTGAAAAGAACGTGACGTATTTAATGTTTTCACATCAATAAAGGTCAATATGCATTTTAACTTATTGTAATTATTGACTTGTACTACTATTCACCACGAATAATGGTAAATCTATACCGTTTCTAATTCAAACCTATCATGAAGTGCCCGTACACCAAGCTCCAAATATTTTTCATCAATAACAACCGAAACCTTAATTTCGGATGTTGATATCATTTTAATATTAATGCCTTCCTCGGCCAACGTTTCAAACATCGTACTAGCAATACCAGCATGAGATCTCATTCCAACACCAACCAAAGACAACTTAACAATATTATTATCGCCAGAAACCTCTCTAGCACCTAAATTCTTTGCGGTAAGATTTAGCACTTCCATCGTTTTGTCATAATCATTGCGATGCACGGTAAAAGTAAAATCCGTTGTATTGTCATTCCCAATGTTTTGGATAATCATGTCGACTTCGATATTTGCTTTGCCAATAGGCCCAAGAATACGATGCGCCACCCCTGGCTGATCAGGTACACCCACTACAGTCAATTTGGCTTCATCCTTATTAAACGCAATACCAGATATCAGAGCTTGCTCCATATCATCATCCTCAGCTGTAATTAAAGTGCCTTCACCTTCTTCAAAAGAGGATAAAACGCGTAAAGGCACATTATATTTACTGGCAAATTCTACCGATCTGATCTGCAATACTTTTGCACCCAAACTAGCCATTTCCAGCATTTCTTCATACGTTACTCGATTCAACTTACGAGCACCAGATACCATTCTCGGATCTGTTGTGTAAACGCCATCAACATCAGTATATATCTGGCATTCATCCGCTTTTAGCGCAGCAGCTAATGCAACCGCTGTGGTATCCGAACCACCACGACCCAAGGTTGTAATATTGCCTTGATCGTCTGAGCCCTGAAAACCTGCCACTACCACAACGTGGCCAGCAGATAAAGCCTGACGAATTTTTTTATCATCAATCGTCTTTATTCGAGCTTTACCGTGTACTTCATCGGTGAGGATTTGCACTTGGGAACCCGTATAAGATGTCGCTTCGATTCCTAAGTTATGCAAAGCCATACTCATTAGCGCTATCGTTACCTGCTCACCTGTAGAAAGTAAAACATCTAGCTCTCTAGCTGCAGGCCGATCAATAATTTCATTCGCCAATCCAGTCAAGCGATTGGTTTCACCACTCATGGCAGAAACTACAACCACAACATCATGCCCATCTCGCTGAAATTTTGAAACTTTTTCTGCGACAGCTTTTATCCGCTCCGGATTAGCAACCGATGTACCACCATATTTTTGTACTATTAACGCCATATAAATAATGAAACTCAAAAAGGGAGAGGATTAAACCTGAAAATGTATCATATTGACACTTAAAAAATTATTATAAGCACATTAATTTATTTGATTGCTTATCCAACCAGTGACAGAATCAAGTGCAGCTGATAAATTTGATGGATCTGTACCACCTGCTTGAGCCATATCAGGTCGACCACCACCTTTTCCACCTACCTGTTGCGCAACCATATTAACTAATTCGCCTGCTTTGACACGATTTGTCGCGTCTTTACTGACACCTGCCACCAATCTGACTTTATCACCATCAATTGCCGCCAATACAATAGCTGCTGTGCCTAATTTATTCTTTAACTGATCAACTGTGTCGCGTAATGATTTAACATCCGCACCTTCCAGTTGCGCGGCAACAACATTAATACCATCAATTTGTTGTGCATTGCTACTTAAATCACTTCCCGCAACACTCGCCGCTTTTGACTTCAACTGGTCGAGTTCTTTTTCGAGTTTGCGCTGCTTTTCTAATAGCTGATCAATTTTTTCCGCTGTTGTTTCTCGTTTTGATTTTAACATTTCAGCGATATCACCTAATTGCTTGTCATTACTTTGAATCCAGGCCAAGGCTTTTTCAGCAGTTAAGGCTTCAACACGTCGAACACCGGCAGCGACTCCTGCCTCAGAAACGATCTTCAACACGCCAATATCACCCGTTCGATTTACATGGGTTCCGCCACACAATTCCACGGAAAAATCACCCATTCGCAATACCCGAACTTCTTCGCCATACTTTTCACCAAACAAAGCCATAGCACCACGTTTCTTGGCCTCATCAATTGCCATAATATTTGCTTCTACAGGATTATTCTGGCGAATTTGCGCATTTACAATTTGTTCAATTTCAAGTAATTCTTCGTTGCTGATGGCTTGTGTATGTGAAAAATCAAAACGTAATTTATCTGCATCAACTAAAGAGCCTTTTTGCTGAACATGCTCACCTAAAACCTGACGTAATGCAGCATGTAATAAATGTGTTGCTGAATGATTACATTCAATTTCTGCACGTTCCGTTGAATTAACCTCGGCATTTAATTCATCACCAACATTAACAGAGCCCTGCTTTACTTTAATACTGTGCAAAAAAATATTTGCACCTTGTTTTTGTGTATCAATGACTGATATTTCAGTCGATGAGCTTGTTAAAATTCCGGCATCACCCGCTTGTCCACCAGACTCAGCATAAAAAGGGGTTTTCTCCAATACCAAAATACCTTCTTCACCAGCCTGTAAGCTATCAACTACTTTACCCTTACTAAGTAATTGAACAACATTTGAGGTATCACTTAATGCAGTATATCCAGTAAATACAGTTTCAGTTTCAACCGTGACAGCCTCGCCATAATCCACACCAAAATTACTCGCTGCACGAGCACGATTCCTTTGAGCTTCCATAGCTTGCTCAAAGCCATCATGATCTAAGGCTAATCCTTTATTAAGTGCAATATCTTCTGTTAAATCAACTGGGAAACCATAGGTATCGTAAAGTTTAAATACCGTTTCTCCTGGAATGACTTTGTCTTTCAAACCAGCGATGACATCATCTAAAATCTTCATGCCATGCTCCAAGGTTTCAGCAAATCGTTCTTCTTCTTGTTTTAACGCTTTTTTAACCGTTTCCTTGGCATTCTCCAATTCAGGAAAAGCTTGTCCCATTTCTTCACAAAGCACATCGACCAATTGATAGAAAAAAGCCTGTTTCATACCTAATTCAAAACCATGTCGTGCAGCACGACGAATGATACGACGCAAGACATATCCGCGCCCTTCGTTTGAAGGAAGCACTCCATCAACAATTAAAAAAGAACAAGAACGAATGTGATCTGCAATTACGCGCAAAGAAACATGATCTAACTCAGTGACATCAACTACTTTAGCGGCGGCTTTTATGAGATTTTGAAATAAATCTGTATCGTAGTTACTTGTTACATGCTGCATGACTGCGGCTAATCTTTCTAAACCCATACCGGTATCAACCGAGGGTTTTGGCAATGCTTTTAGCTCACCAGATGATTTACGATCATATTGCATGAAAACCAAATTCCAGATTTCCACATAGCGATCGCCATCTTCTTCTGGTGTACCAGGCGGTCCACCAGGTACATCAGGCCCATGATCATAAAATATTTCTGAGCAAGGCCCACAGGGACCAGTGTCACCCATAGACCAAAAATTATCTTTTGCCCCAATTCGTAAAACTCTATCAGAATTAACGCCGATATGGTCAATCCAAATAGCCGCCGCCTCGTCATCTTCCTCAAAAACAGTTATCCAAAGCTTTTCAGCAGGTAACGATAATTCTTGGGTTAAAAACTCCCACGCAAATTCAATGGCTTCTTTTTTAAAATAATCACCAAAGCTAAAGTTACCTAACATCTCAAAAAACGTATGGTGGCGTGCGGTATAACCCACATTTTCCAAATCATTGTGCTTGCCACCAGCGCGAACACAACGTTGAGAACTGGTAGCGCGAACATATGAGCGTTTTTCCCGACCTAGAAAAACATCTTTAAATGGCACCATACCAGCGTTTGTGAATAACAACGTGGGATCATTGCCTGGGACCAATGAGCTACTCGCCACATTCTCATGCCCATGTGCAATAAAGTAATCAATAAATTTTTTACGAATTTCTGTTGTTTTCATGTGATACCAGATTAAATGTTAACCAACTCAATCATTTGGACTCGTAGTGTTCATTTCTAGAGCATATTTTCGCGCTATTGTACCACCAGAATCAACGAAATAAATGATGTTTTTTCAAGCTGTAATCAATCAAATCTGGAAAAAAGCATTTTGATGTGTTCATTGGAAAAACCACGGTATTGCAAGAATCGCCACTGCTTTGCTCTGTCCTGCATTTTGACATTTGGCGCCTGATTGAATTTTTTCAGCCAGACTTTGTAGATCTCTTCGCCCCAAACAAACTCACCGTCCGCTAAGGCTCGCTCAATATCCATTTTAGCCAAGCGTTTCTGCATTAATTCATTGCGAATATGCTCCGGCCCATAACCTTTTTTCACTCGAGTACGTATATAAGATTCTGCATAACGTTGCTCACTTAATAAATCGTCGTTAAGCAACCGCTCTAAGACTTGACCAACTTCCCATTCCGAATCAAATTTTTTCAGTAATTTCGATCGCAATTCCTCTATAGCGTATTCTCGATAAGATAAATACCGAATCGCTTGATTGTAAATATCTTTAATATTATTTTTTACTTCAACGTTCACGTTTATTCAAGCGCCAATCATAATCCAGATAAATTAAGGATATTCTATCTCGGTATTCTGCTATATATTCTTTTGCCTCAACTGGTGCATACTCCTCTACAAACGAAATCACTGAAATATCACTCTGTTCAATGGCAGTTTTTTTCCACCTAAAAAGCTCTGAAACATAAATCACCGGTTTATATGTCCCGATTAATGACTTCTTCATCCCCCATCGTAATGCTTTTTTCTGGGATAAATAGGCTTTAGTGATATCAACTAACTGCTCATAAATCAGAGAAGCCTCATAAACACCTGACTTTAAGCTTGGACAAGAGCGTGAAGCACATACCAATGCCATATATGCTGTAGGAACACCCAACAACGCTATATAGTTATTTTCGATGTTATTTAAGCTAACCAATTTCCCCGATAACTTCCAACGCTTATCTTTAAATCGACGAGGCACAGGATACTCAGGAATATCTTTAATACTTTTAATGTAGGGCCAATAATCTAAAATTAAACGAAGTGTGAATACATTATAAGCATTAATTAACAACGCCAGCTTTTCATTTTTTTCTAAATCATCCAGATTTACCACACCTAATGTATATAAATATTGTTCAATGGTATGTTGGTTCTTTTTTAAAACATCGTAATCGACACCAGACTGATCAACCGCAACGTTTAGCAACGCATCATAATTTCGCAGCGCATTCTGATACATAGATCGATCACTCGCAGCAAGTTGCAACGAAACCATTATTAGCATTAAAAATACAAATAAATAGCTTATTAGGTTAAAATTAGAACAAAAAATGCCTCGTGAAATCATAGCTGACATTAATGCACAATCAGCACCGAAAGTGCAGCTTCGAAATACAAAAAAAGGCAACATTGTGCCTTTTTTAGCCCCCCGAATAATTTCTAAATTATTCGGGGATAATGACTCTATCTATTTAGCCTATGCTTCAGCCAACTCTTCCTCTTTTGAGGTTTCAGTTGCTTCCACAACAGGATCTGGCAATAATTTCGCCCGAATCTTAGCTTCAATTTCAGTCGCCATTTCCGTGTTTTCTTTTAAATATTTACGAACATTATCTTTACCCTGACCGATACGGTTTCCATCATAGCTATACCAGGCACCTGCTTTATCAACGATCCCCATTGATACCCCAACTTCAATCAACTCACCTTCCAAAGAAATGCCTTCTCCATAGAGAATATCGAATTCAGTTTTCTTAAAAGGTGGGGCAACTTTATTTTTAACCACTTTAACGCGGGTTTCGCTACCCACAATTTCATCACCTTTTTTAATCGCGCCAATACGTCGAATGTCCAGGCGTACAGAAGAATAAAATTTCAAAGCATTACCACCAGTAGTGGTTTCAGGATTTCCAAACATAACCCCAATTTTCATTCGTATCTGGTTGATAAAGATAACAAGCACGTTAGCACGTTGAATATTTGCCGTTAATTTTCGTAGCGCTTGAGATAATAAGCGAGCTTGCAGCCCCATGTGGCTATCGCCCATATCACCTTCAATTTCTGCTTTAGGCGTTAATGCAGCAACTGAATCAACAACAATGACATCTACGGCACTGGAACGCACTAACATATCGGTAATTTCAAGCGCTTGTTCGCCAGTATCAGGCTGTGAAACTAACAAATCATCGACATTTACACCCAGTTTTTCCGCATAAGTCGGATCTAGCGCATGTTCCGCATCAATAAATGCAGCTGTTCCACCCATTTTTTGCGCTTCTGCAATAACCGAAAGTGTCAATGTTGTTTTACCCGAAGATTCTGGGCCATAAATTTCAACAACGCGACCTTTTGGTAAACCACCAATGCCTAACGCCACATCCAAGCCTAAAGATCCTGTAGAAATCGCCTCGATATCACGAATCGCACCTGAATCTCCCATACGCATTACAGAACCCTTACCAAATTGCTTTTCAATTTGACCGAGTGCGGCACTCAGGGCTTTTTGCTTGGCAGAATCTTTTGACATATTGACACCTCTATTATTAATGCATGAATACAAGTCTGTTTATCATGCCTTCAAAAATCAAAAACAATCAAAATTTATATTTGGAATATACTGTATTTATTTACAGTGTTCAATCAAATTTTAGACAACTTTTCTAAAATAACAAGATTTTATTTTTGGTTGAATTTTAACCTAAAATATTGGACATACTTAATTACTTGAAAAGAAATGCAAAACCACACCTTCCAATGCATAATTTGCAGCCTTCAAACGAATTGCCTCCCTATCCCCAGAAAACAATTTTACCTCACTAAAACTTTGTCCTTGCTTATTTGCCCAGGCAAAACACACAGTACCTATAGGTTTTTCAGCAGAACCTCCACCAGGGCCTGCAATACCACTAATCGCCAAGCTGACATCTGCCAAACTGTTCATTAATACACCAGAAGCCATTTCTTCAACAGTTTGCAGGCTAACAGCACCATGTGCTTCCAGTGTAGACTCAGATACGCCCAGCATATCGACTTTGGCTTCATTCGTGTAGGTGACAAATCCACGATCAAACCACTGAGAACTACCGGCAATATCTGTCATCATTTTACTTACCCAACCACCAGTACAAGATTCAGCAACGCTAATTTTCAAACTGTTCGCGAGTAATTTTTCGCCTACATATTGACTAATATTATCCATCTACACCTCTATGCCAGCATGATATGCTTTACCTTACTTTATTTATCAAATCACGCGAAATTAAACTATGAAATTTACAGACGCACTTAAAATTTATCCACAACATATTTTACCACACCATGCATTATCAGCCATTATGTATGCAGCAACACGAAGCAATTCCACATTATTTAAAAATTTTGTCATTCGACAAGTCATCAAGCATTATAAAGTGGACATGAGTGATACCTTGGTTACAGATTACCGAGACTTCCAAACATTTAATCATTTCTTTACGCGAGCACTAAAACCAAATGCCAGACCTATTTGTAGTGAACCCAATAGCATTGCTTGCCCGGTTGATGGTGCGGTGAGTCAAATTGGTGAGATTGAAAATAATCAAATTTTTCAAGCGAAGGGACATAGCTATTCATTACAAACATTACTAGGCAATGATGAATCGTGTGAAGACTTCAGAGATGGCGCTTTCGCCACATTATATTTGTCACCCAGAGATTATCATCGTATTCATTCGCCACTGAATGCAAAATTAATCAAAATGATTCACGTTCCGGGCAAATTATTTAGCGTGAATTCTGTTACAACGCAATATGTACCTGAGTTATTTGCTCGAAATGAACGTGTTGTCTGCTTATTTAAAACCTCTGCAGGACCGATGGCAGTTATCTTAGTAGGCGCCATTTTTGTTTCTAGTATAGAAACCACCTGGGCCGGAACAATTACACCACCTAATGGAAAACATATTCAAAACTGGGATTATTCTAAGGCAGCGATTAATTTAAATAAAGGCGGTGAACTAGGAAGGTTTAATATGGGATCCACTGCAATTTTGTTATTTCCGAAAAACACAATTGAGTGGCAATCAGAACTTAAAGCGGAAAGCAAAATACAAATGGGACAATGTTTGGGTAAAATAACCCACTAAACGAACCAAGGCATTTACACTAACAGTAAATGCCTTGGTTTATAGTAATTCTATGATTGCTTATGCAGGTGTAGCAGAACTGGAATGACGCATAATTTCTTGAAGTGTGCGAAATGAACCTGTATCAAAATCTTTAAATTTTAAACCAGCCCCTTCATCTAAGATACGGACAACTTTTGCTTTAAGGGTATGCTTAACGGGATTATTTTCACCCAGTAAAAAACACAAGTCCACAACCTGGTTTTCAACAAAACAATCTTTGCCAACTTCTAAAAATATACCACCTAATCCTACATCACGACTATTGCAGGCTGTAACTAACGAACCATGATCAAACACATCTACGCCTAAAGAAACTGACCGTCGCTGACTCCAGCGCTGCTCATTCATATTTTTTTTTGTATCTGTCACTTAAATTCCCCACCTCAATTTTTACTCCGCGTTTCATATCCCAATTATTCGAAGAACCAATATACTAAAATTGTTTTGGAATACTATTGATTGTTATTACTTCTACAGAATGAATAAACTTTACTATTGTTATGTAGTTTTTATAGCAAATTCCGAACCAACATTAACTTTTCATTAAAAATCAATTAATTGCAAAGCAAACAAACAACTCATTTTAATTAATTACCATAATTAAATTAAAGTGTAAAAACTCTCGACTAAATTATCGTCAAATAAACTCACAGTTATGACATAATCAGACACTATAATAAATAACCCTACAGACATATATCATATTAGACAACAAAATCGTTTTACGCATTATAAATATCGAAACTCAACACATCTCTCAAGCATCTGAGCCCAAGAAAGCACATTAGCAATCGGTCCAAACCGACGGCCACTCCTGCACAACTGGGTAAGCCATTTTCTAAATCTAATAGTAAATTCTCATCTAAAACGACTTCATCATAACCTCGATTTACTCGCAGTGTATTTTCTGCTTGAAAACGCTTTCGATACTCCACGGTGTCAGTCAGTTCTTGGTAGCCATTCGCAATTTCAATTCCGTTGACATACAGCTCAAAACGCTCAGCTACTGGATGAGTATCTAACCGAATATTTGCCAACGCTGCCTGAGATTCAGGATAATCATAGACAAACACCGCACCTAAATCTTTTAGTTTTGGCTCAATAAGATGACTTAATAATAGGTTGCACCAATCATTATAATCCCCGGCCAAACCCACAACGTCAAGATGATGTTGTTCTGCGCATGCTTTTAACCGCTCACTTGATGCCGTCATAATATCCAGTGATAAATATTGCTTAAAAAGCGCTGAAAAACTTATCCGTCGACAATGCTTTACTATACCAAGCATCCTCAACAATTCTTCAACTTCATCCATTAATTGTAGATAGCTAAAGCTCGGCCGGTACCACTCAAGCATGGAAAACTCAGGATTATGCAAACGACCAATCTCACCTAATCGAAACACTTTACAAATTTGATAGATTGCCCCGGATCCATTAGAAAGTAATCGCTTCATGGCAAATTCTGGCGACGTTTGGGCGTAACGAAATAACGAATCATTCGAGCCAATCGCTTGAAAATCTGCGGTTAAACTTTGAATTGTTGGATCAGGATTTCCAGCCTGAGAAAAAATGGGTGTTTCAACTTCCAACACTTCTTTTTCTAAAAAAAAAGCTCTGATTTGCTGATACATCTGAGCTCGTCCTTGCAGTGCTTCTTTTTGTAACAAGGACAAACTCCTTTAGATTGGTTTATATATGATTTATTCTTCTTTTGCCCGACCTACATATTCCCCACTGCGGGTATCTACCTTTATTATCTCACCCGTTTCGATAAATAACGGCACACGAACAACGGCTCCTGTCTCAAGGGTGGCTGGTTTACCACCACCACTTGCCGTATCTCCGCGAAGACCTGGATCAGTTTCAGTTATGGTTAAAATAACAAAATTAGGCGGAGTAACAACAATTGGCTGCCCATTCCAAAGCGTCACAACACAAGTATCCTGTTCTTTTAGCCATTTATAGGCATCACCCACCGCTTTTTCATCAGCGCCAATCTGCTCAAATGATACCGGATCCATAAAGTGCCAAAATTCACCATCTGAATAGAGATATTGCATATCCGTATCCATGACATCAGCTGCCTCTACAGATTCGCCGCTTTTAAAGGTACGTTCTACTACTCGGCCTGTTTTTAGGTTTCTTATTTTAACCCGACTAAATGCCTGGCCTTTTCCTGGCTTTACAAACTCATTTTCAACAATGGCGCATGGATCACCATCTTGCATGATTTTCAAACCCGATTTAAATTCATTTGTACTGTATGTCGCCATGATTACCCCGTGAGCTAGTAATTACTTATCAATAATTAAAAAAAACTATCCGTTTTTCAATATAATCAGCGGTAAACAGGAAGTGACTACTGACTTTCAACAGACTCTATTTGAGCCATCGGATAAAATCACAACATGATACATGGAAATCACTCAACTTTGCAGATGCCTTCTTGGCAAAATCAGCTTGCTAGATCAATAAAAGACCCTGAGCAACTCTTAAAAGCCTTGGAATTGCCTTTAGAATATCTACCCGCCATGCAATTGGCTCATCAATCTTTTCCCTTACGGGTCACACAAAGCTATTTAAACCGCATTGAAAAGAACAACATAAATGACCCTTTATTACGACAAATTCTACCCTGGGCGGAAGAGAATGTTAGAAATATCGATTTCTCCCTTGATCCAGTAGGAGACAAAAATGCAGAGATAGAACCTGGCTTACTGCATAAATATAAAAACCGGGTCTTATTAACACTAACTGCAGCCTGTGGAATCCATTGCAGATACTGTTTTCGCCGTCATTTTGATTATTCCACCTCCAATGCAAGCAAACACTGGCAAAAAAGCTTGAGTTATATCCAAGATCACCGTGATATTAGTGAAGTTATTTTAAGTGGCGGCGATCCTTTATCCCTCAGCGACCTACGCCTAGAGGCCATGATAAAAGACGTTGCAGATATATCTCATGTCAATACTTTGCGCATTCATACACGCCAAATCATTGTATTACCAGAGCGTGTCGATAAAAACTTATTGAGGTGGGCAAAAAACAGTCAAATTAAAATCGTTTTTGTTGTTCATATTAACCATCCAAATGAAATTGACCTTGATGTGCAACAGGCTTTAAACCAATTAGCTAATATTGGGATAACTCTCTTAAACCAGTCTGTATTATTAAGAGGGATTAACGACTCTGTTGAAATATTAAGCAAATTAAGTCAAAAGTTATTCTCAAGCAATGTAATGCCTTATTACATCCATATGCTAGATAAAGTACAAGGCGCGGCACATTTCGAAGTAAAGGAGACATTCGCATCACAACTCATTGACGGGTTGCGCAAAGAACTCCCCGGATACCTGGTACCGAAATTGGTCAAAGAACTGCCTAATGAAGCCAGCAAAATTCCGGTAATCTAAATTTAGATCCGAATGACATAAACCCCATCGAATCGATAAATTCGTGATTTCACTGAATATTCCAGTTAGTATTAAGTTATATGACCGCATTTGAGTCCATACTGACTTTAACCAAGAAAAATCAATGGGTCACGATTTGGCACACAGACGCGAAGCTCGCACCCAACAGGTTTTTCTAGAAATATACGATCTTGTGGATAGAGATTATTCATTTCAATTTGCTAGATTAACCAAGTGTTTCATCAACTGGTAAAGGTTTTTAATAAAAATCCGACAAACTACTTGGAAATCTGAAACATAGCTGAATTTTGGAATTACAGAAAAACAGGAATTACCGTGTCGAAGGATAGCAACCCACTAGGATTATACATACCCGAGCAAACAATTGAGTTTGCTGATGCCCCTTACATTAAACCTCGAGATGCAGAAAAATGGATCGCAAATTTGCCCACAGCACACGTTGGTGAAACCGCGCGATTAATTTATAAAGCAATGTCGGAAATTAATCGAGTCCCTCTACCGGCACAACAAAGATTTAAAGTATTGGAACTATTTCGTGATCCATTTGCTTATGTTAGCCAAGCATTACAAAAACACTATATCAACCAAGCATTCCCGCTTTCAAATAAAAACCAAAAAATTGCTGAGTTAACACAAGAGCTACAGCAAGAACTCGCTATAGGATATAAAATAATAATCGAAGCAAGTTTGTCACAAAAATCAGGCCGCGTTGACAATAAAATATTGCTCACTTCGATTTACCGAGCAATAAGCTGTCTTGGAGACAGTTTATTAAAATCTTATTTAACATATTCACCAAACTCTGGTCAGACTTGGCTTGAAATACATCATCTCTATTTGTTTTCTGAACATAACAGTCTCATTGCAGAGAACGTAAAAGACGAACTCAATACTGATACCAAAGATCATAATATTGGTTCGCTATATAAACACATTATATTACTGTCACTTGCCAACCCTTACCGATTAGCTCAAGCAGAAATTTTACGTGTTAATAAGGCTTTGTATGAATGGGCTAAATACAGCCACTTACATATATTGGATAATCCCAATAATCCAATTGGCCTATTTTCAATTGACTTAGAAAACAACGCCCCACCAAGTTATTACAATACCAGTGACAAACAAACGAATACTGGTTTTATTCGGATTTTGGATACGAGTGAGCTTACTCGAATTCTTCGAGATCAATATGAAAACTCAACGGTGGAATTAGAAAACAATATCCGAAATACCAGAATTAACCCAAATGACATCAGTAAAGAAACTTTAAGACGTCTAATACTCGCATGGGGGGCTGTCCCCAAGCGAAACTTCTCACGAAAAGGTAAAGAAGAAAGAATAGATGTAACACTTGGCCTTAGTGCCACACATTGTTACATCCAAAAACAATATGAGACGGTTCAACAAGAAAAATCACCGCCAGGAGAAGATTTTGAAGATAGTCATATAGCGTTTCAAGATAAAGCACATTATGATAGCGATACGGTACCAAGTCTTGGCGAACCTAGCAGTAAACCTGATATATGGGATCTTGCCAACAATCCTAACCTGGTAAACAAACAAGAATTTAGCTTTACTCCATTTAGTGAAATTGAACAGCCTCATTCACCACCACAGATTCTAAGACCACACGAAGAAATATATGACATATTTAACTGCCTGTTAATCAATGAAAGCGCAGGAGGATATTGCATTTCCTGGGATAATATTAGCACGACCAAAACGATTGTCGGGTCATTAATAGGCATTAAAAATCGAAATGAAGATGAAGACAGTGATTGGAGCATTGGCGTCATTCGTTGGCTAAAATCACCTGAAAAAACACCTATGTATATAGGTATAGAATTATTATCCCCTTCTGCGCAAGCTATCGCGGCAAAAAATCTTTCCAACAGCAGCGATTACAGTCGCGCACTACTATTACCGGAATTACTTACCGTAAAACAGCCTCAAACTTTAATTACACAATCACTGTACAAAGTGGGCGACAAACTACAATTAGATGTACATGGGCAACCAATACAAATCAAGCTTAGCAAATTACTAACAAGTAGTAGTGCTTTTAATCAATTTGAATTTTCGATCATAAAACCAGTAAAAAAAGCTAAACCCACAAAGAATGAAGAGCACATGAAAAATTTTGATTCAATTTGGTCATCCATATAAAAAAGAAAACAATGAACAAACTTACTATTCACGACATCTTACTTATCGATAAATCTGGCATTCACAAAGAACTGATTGAAGATGCCTTCCGTAATCATAAATCCATTATTAAAATCACTCAGGTTGAAAACACATCGGATGTATTAAAGCAATTAGACGAACAAAGTTGGCAATGTATTTTATTAGCGATAGATGAAGTCCCTTTATCTATCGCTCAGTTACTTGAACAAATGCCAAGACAAAACAAAAACTCACCCATAATAGTCCTACTAAACAATTATCATCGAGAAAGTGCCCTAAGATTTCTCACCGAGGGTGTATTCGACGTTACTGCATTTGATGAATTGAATTATCTTGTCCAGGCCATCTCCAAAGGCTTACAGACTGAAGAACTCTCGCATACGCTAGCATTGCAACGAAATGCGATAAAAGCAGCTCATGACCGTTTTCGTGCTTTAACCACACAACTTCCCATGGCAATCGCATTTCTTCATGAAGGTGCCTTCATCAACGTTAACCCTGAATTTCAGCACTACTTCAACCTTGCGTCCACCGAAGATTTGGCAGAAACTTCATTTCTTGACTTAATTGATACGAATGATGTAAATAGAATAAAAAACATCTTCAGCCAGTTTAATAAAAATAGCGACTTAAACAACGAAAAAATCGAATCCGTTAAGTTTAAAACACAATCAGATAACACCAAAACCGCAGATATCATTTTCACAAGAACTAATATCAATCAAGAATCAGGAATACAAATCATTGTCCAACCTCATTTGGAAAAAATTATTGAGGAAGATATTTCTGCTGGAGAAGACGATAGTTCACTATTGAGTCCAGAATTTTTCATTCAAACACTCAATCAAATCATTCGAAATCGTGATAAAAATCAACACTACGCACTGTGCTTTTTTGAGATTGATGAATACTCAAAATATAAGAAGCGCGTCGGTATCACTCGTAGTGACAACCTTTTCCACCAAGTCAGTGAGTTCATAACTAATTTAGTTTGCCCTGACCTGCAAATATCACAACTTAATATTGATGTTTTTACCGTTTTAATTCGTGCTGAGTCAAGAGCCGCTTGTGAAGATGCCATAACGCATTTACAACAAATGATTACTCAGAACAACTTCATCATCGATGAACAAAAAATAAATGTGAAGATTAATTTAGGGTTGGTTCACATATCCGAGCATATCGAAAATCCCGACCAAGCCTTATCTCTGGCTGATGTCGCATGTACTGTTTCACGAAACAAGAATCTACACCTGATGCATGTATATACTCAAAATGAAGATCGCTCAACAGTGGAAACTGTCGATTTCAGTTGGAGCGGTCGAATCAAAGATGCATTAAAAAATGACAACTTTAAACTGGTTTATCAACCCATATTGCACATTAAAAACGACCCTAAACCGCTATATGAAGTCTTATTAAGAATGAAAAGTAGCCGAGGGGATGATATTTTGCCGGGGCAATTCTTACACACCGCCAAACAGTCTGGGCAAGAAGAAGATATTGATAAATGGGTCATTAATCAAATACTTCAATTAATGGAAGTCTCAACAACCGCTGGCACAAGCTTTTTCATTAATCTTTCAGAGACTTCAATCAATAGCATGGAGTTCATCACATGGGTTGTGGAGAATTGTCAAAGCTATGGCCAACATATTGTATTTGAAATAACTGAACATCACGCTATTCAACATGAATCAGAAGTATTACATTTTATTCAGGAAGTAAAAAAAATCGGCTGCCATATCTGCATAGAGCATTTTGGAAATCAACCAGATGCATCAGAAACTTTGGCAGAAATGGATGCAGATTTTTATAAAATCGACGGTGCCTTTATCAACCACCTGGCAACTAATCGTAAGCATCAATCGATCATTCACAATATCGTTCACAAAACAATCGATAAAAATGTTAAAACCATTGCTTGTTTTGTCCAAGATGCAGACAGTTTGGCCATTTTATGGAGAGAGGGTGTTGATTACATTCAAGGGAATTACCTGCAAATCCCAAATTCCCAATTAAGCTATAAATTTGAAGCTCAAATTTAGAGCGAATCTAGTTTCGATTAAAATATTATTATTTACTAAAGAAATAGGCAATTAGGACGATAAACAAATTACAGGACGGATCCCTCCTCCCTCCCTCAATCCGTTCTGCTTTTTCAAGCCGGAGCTTTTGCTCCGGCTTTTTTAAT
>Ga0316207_10001810_pt1 | contig 24394 bp, 36 predicted proteins | sample 6weekpyrite_MG_FD_204943 | JGI IMG/M metagenome (GOLD analysis project Ga0316207, IMG submission 204943) | Microbial mat bacterial communities from mineral coupon in-situ incubated in ocean water Damariscotta River, Maine, United States -... | ecosystem: Environmental > Aquatic > Marine >... | reverse complement strand
GGGTGACAACGTGAAGATGGTTGTGACCTTGATTGCACCGATTGCGATGGAAGACGGACTGCGTTTTGCGATTCGTGAAGGCGGTCGTACCGTAGGTGCTGGCGTCGTTTCAAAGATTTTTGAATAAACGATACTTAATCGAACTTTTTACTGAGATAAAGACATGGCCAAGGCTGCAGCAGAAAATAACCAGCGTATTCGTATCCGCCTGAAGGCGTTCGATCATCGTCTGATCGATCAGTCCGCTCGCGAGATCGTCGAGACTGCCAAGCGCACAGGTGCGCAGGTGCAGGGACCGATTCCGCTGCCGACCCGTAAGGAACGTTTTACTGTTCTGATTTCACCTCACGTCAACAAAGATGCACGTGATCAGTATGAAATCCGTACGCATAAGCGCCTTATGGATATCGTTGACCCAACGGATAAAACAGTTGATGCACTCATGAAGCTGGATCTTGCAGCTGGCGTTGATGTGCAAATCAAACTGAACTAAGCCGCAGACGGATAGAGAGATAATACAATGACTATCGGTGTAATAGGTCGCAAGGTGGGAATGACACGTATCTTTACAGATGACGGTGTATCTGTACCTGTGACTGTTATTGAAGTTGAACCCAACCGCATTACTCAGATCAAGAGTGATGATACGGATGGTTACCGTGCTGTACAGGTAACGACTGGTTCACGTCGTGCATCACGCGTAAGCAAGGCCCAGGCAGGACATTTTGCCAAAGCGGGTACTGAAGCTGGTCGTGGTCTGTGGGAATTCAAACTTGCTGACGGTGAAGGTGATGACTTTGCTGCGGGTGGCGAAATCAAGGTCGATATTTTCGAAGATGGCCAAAAGATTGATGTCACCGGTACCAGTATAGGTAAAGGTTTCCAGGGTGGCGTCAAGCGTCATAATTTCAAGATGCAAGATGCTACGCATGGTAACTCTATTTCTCACCGTGCTCCGGGTTCTATTGGTCAAAACCAAAGTCCAGGTCGCGTCTTCAAAGGTAAGAAGATGGCCGGCCACATGGGTAACAAACGCGTGACTGTCCAGACGTTGGAAGTTGTACGTGTTGACGCTGAAAATAATCTGTTGCTGGTTAAGGGTGCTGTCCCTGGTGCCAAGAATGGCGATGTAGTTGTTCGCCCGGCAGTTAAGGCTTGAGGATATCGTTGTGGAATTGACTCTTACTACTGCAACCGGCAAAGCATCATCAAAGAACGTTGATGTGTCTGATGACGTATTTGGCCGTGAATTTAATGAAACACTGATCCACCAGGTGGTTACTGCCTACCTGGCAGGTGGTCGTGCTGGAACAAAAGCACAGAAAAACCGCAGTGCAGTTAGCGGTGGCGGTGCCAAACCTTGGAGCCAGAAAGGCTCAGGTCGTGCACGTGCCGGTACTAGCCGAAGCCCAATCTGGCGTACAGGTGGCAAAACCTTTGCTGCCAAGCCGCAGGATTGGAGTCAGAAGGTTAATCGCAAGATGTACCGCGCAGGAATTAAATCAATCCTGTCTGAACTGGTTCGCCAGGAGCGTCTTGTGATTGTCGATAAATTTGCTGCTGACAGTAACAAGACGAAAGAAATGGCAGCCAAACTTGGCAAATTAAGCCTTTCAAACGTTCTTATTGTTACTGAAACAATGGACGAAAATCTTTACCTGTCAGCTCGTAACATTCCTCACGTTGATGTTATTGATACTAACGGCGTAAACCCGGTAGACCTGGTCGGTTTCGACAAGGTGCTGGTGACTGTTGACGCGCTCAAGAAGATCGAGGAGAAGCTGGCATGATTACTGAACAACGCATTATGAAAGTACTGCTTTCTCCACATGTGTCGGAGAAAAGCGCCGATGCTGCTGACAAGGCAGGCCAGTTTGTCTTCAAGGTTGCCCTTGATGCAAACAAGAAAGAAATTAAGAGTGCTGTTGAGCAACTGTTTAAAGTGGAAGTTGATAACGTTAAGACCATGACTGTACGCGGTAAAATGAAATTCCTGCGCACACCGGGTAAGCGTCCAAACTGGAAGAAGGCAATTGTACGCCTGAAGCCAGGACAGGATATCGATTTCCTTGCGGCTGAGAAGGGCTAAGGCAATGGCAGTAGTAAAAGCAAAACCAACGTCACCAGGTCGTCGATTCGTCGTCCAGGTTAAGACTGAAGGTCTGCACAAGGGTGCACCGTATGCACCACTTCTTGAAAAGAAGTCAAAGAATGCAGGTCGTAACAATAATGGTCGAATTACTGTTCGTCACCGTGGTGGTGGTCATAAGCAGCACTACCGTGTCATCGACTTCCGTCGTAACAAGGACAACATCGATGCGACAGTAGAGCGCATTGAATACGATCCAAACCGTACTTCACACATTGCACTGCTCCTTTACAAGGACGGTGAGCGTCGTTACATCATTGCGCCTAAGGGTGTAGAAGCTGGAGCGACTGTTCGTTCAGGTACTGATGCACCGATCAAGTCAGGTAACTGCCTGCCACTGCGAAACATTCCAGTTGGTAGTACGGTTCACTGTATTGAAATGAAGCCTGGCAAGGGTGCACAGATTGCACGCAGTGCCGGCACATCAGCTCAAGTAGTCGCCCGTGAAGGTATTTACGCTACATTGCGTCTCCGTAGCGGTGAAATGCGCAAGATTCATATTGACTGTCGTGCAACGATTGGTGAAGTCGGTATGTCAGAACATAACCTGCGCAAGCTGGGTAAAGCCGGTGCAACACGCTGGCGTGGTGTTCGCCCAACTGTACGTGGTGTTGTGATGAACCCTGTTGACCATCCACATGGTGGTGGTGAAGGGCGTACATCCGGTGGTCGCCATCCGGTGTCTCCATGGGGTATGCCTACCAAGGGCTACAAGACACGTAGTAACAAGCGTACAGACAAGATGATTGTCCGTAGCCGTAAAGCGAAGTAAATAGAGGAATAGCACTGTGCCACGTTCTATTACCAAGGGACCTTTTGTTGACCTGCACTTGATGAACAAAGTGCTGGCTGCAGCTGAGTCTAATAATCGTCGTCCAATCAAGACCTGGTCGCGTCGTTCAATGGTTGTGCCGGATATGTTGGGTCTGACCCTGGCTATTCATAATGGCCGTCAGCATGTGCCTGTTCTTATTACAGAGAACATGGTCGGTCACAAGCTTGGCGAATTTGTCCCTACGCGTACGTTTAAGGGACATATCGCAGACAAGAAGTCGAGATAAGAGGAAGGCGTCATGCAGGTTAATGCGAAATTAAGCAGGGCAAATATCTCGGCACAAAAGTGTCGCCTGGTGGTTGATCAGATCCGTGGCAAGTCTGTCGAAAATGCCATTGATATCTTGTCATACAGCCCAAAGAAAGCTGCGCACCTCGTAAAGAAAGTGCTTATGTCAGCTATCTCAAATGCTGAACACAATGAAGGTGCTGATATCGATGAACTGAAGGTATCGAGCATTTTTGTAGACGAAGGTCCGACTATGAAACGCTGGCGTGCACGCGCACGTGGTCGTGCCAACCAGATTTTAAAACGTAGCTGTCATATTACTGTGACAGTTTCGGACGAGAAGTGAGGCTGTAATGGGTCAAAAAGTACATCCAACCGGCATCCGTCTGGGTATTGTTAAAGACTGGACATCAAAGTGGTATGCCGAACATGGTGAGTATGCAGATAACTTGTATACCGATCTTAAAGTACGTGAATTTCTGAAGAAGAAGCTTGCTGCTGCGTCAGTTAGCCGTATTCAGATTGAGCGTCCAGCCAAGAATGCGCGTATTACGATTCATACTGCTCGACCAGGTATCGTAATCGGTAAGAAGGGTGAGGACATCGAAGCGCTACGCGGCGTTGTTTCAAAGATGATGGGTATTCCGGTACACATCAATATTGAAGAGATTCGTAAGCCAGAGCTTGACGCGCACCTCGTTGCTGAAAGCATCGCACAGCAGCTTGAACGTCGTATTATGTTCAGACGTGCGATGAAACGTGCGGTAACGAACACCATGCGCCTGGGTGCACAAGGTATTCGTATTAACGTAGCCGGTCGTCTTAATGGTGCAGAAATTGCGCGTACTGAATGGTACCGCGAAGGTCGTGTACCGCTGCATACACTACGTGCTGATATTGATTATGGTACTGCCGAAGCCAATACAACTTACGGTATCATTGGTGTAAAAGTCTGGATCTTCAAGGGTGAAGTTATTGGTGGCAACGAAGACGTTGCTGAACCAGCACCTGAGAAGGCAGCAGCCAGTTAAGGGGTTTAGAGATGCTGCAGCCGAAACGAACAAAATTCCGTAAGCAAATGAAAGGCCGTAATCGCGGTCTTGCACAAGCTGGAAACAAGGTCAGCTTTGGTGAGTATGGTCTTAAGTCAGTCGAGCGTGGTCGTATTACTGCTCGTCAGATTGAGGCAGCTCGTCGTGCGATGACACGTCACATTAAACGTGGCGGGAAGATCTGGATTCGGGTATTTCCTGATAAACCAATCTCCAAGAAACCGCTTGAAGTGCGTATGGGTAAAGGTAAAGGTAATGTTGAATACTGGGTTGCCCAGATTCAGCCAGGTAGCATGCTGTATGAAATGGAAGGTGTTAGTGAAGAGATTGCTCGTGAAGCATTCAAACTTGCTGCAGCCAAACTTCCACTGCGAACAGCCTTTGTGACGCGGACGGTAATGTGATGAAAGCCAATGAACTGCGAGACAAGAGTGTAGAAGAGCTGAACGGTGAACTCGTTTCTCTTTTACGTGAGCAATTTAATCTGCGCATGCAGAAGGGGACAGGCCAGCTGGCCAAGCCTCATCTGATTAGTGAAGTGCGTCGTAATATTGCACGAGTTAAAACTGTATTGACCGAGAAGGCAGGTGCTGCGTAATGAGTGACCAGCAGGAAAATTTACAGCGTACGGTAACCGGACGTGTTGTGAGTGACAAGATGGACAAGACAATAACTGTTCTTGTTGAACGTCGCGTACCACACCCTTTGTACAAAAAGTACATTCGTCGGTCGACAAAATTGCATGCCCATGACGAGAATAATCAGTGTCATGAAGGCGATACAGTAACAATCGCTCAATGCCGCCCATTGTCCAAGAGTAAGACCTGGACCTTGGTTGAAGTGGTAGAGCAGGCGAATCAGGCCTAACGGCGGGAAGATAAGACCATGATTCAGATGCAAACAATGCTAGATGTAGCTGATAACAGTGGTGCACGTCGACTGATGTGTATCAAGGTTCTCGGTGGTTCACATCGTCGCTATGCAAAAATTGGCGATATCATCAAAGTGACTATCAAGGAAGCGATTCCTCGTGGCAAAGTCAAAAAGGGTGATGTCTATAATGCAGTAGTAGTGCGTACCAAGAAGGGTGTTCGTCGCGCCGACGGTTCACTGATTCGTTTTGACGGTAATGCTGCTGTTCTGCTTAACACTCAGCACCAGCCAATCGGTACACGTATTTTTGGCCCGGTAACGCGTGAGCTTCGCAGTGAGAAATTTATGAAAATTATCTCACTTGCGCCAGAAGTGCTTTAGGTCGAGGTGTAGCAATGAACAAGATTAGAAAAGGTGACGAAGTAATCGTCATTACCGGTAAAGACAAAGGTCGTACTGGTAACGTTATTCGCATTATGCCGAATAACCGCGTACTTGTTGAAAACATCAACATGGCGAAACGACACACTAAAGGCAACCCACAAATGGGCTCTGCTGGTGGCATTATCGAAAAAGAAATGCCAATGCATATTTCCAATATCGGGCTAGTTAACCCTGAAACAGGAAAGGCAGATCGTGTAGGCATCAAAGTCCTTGAAGATGGACGTAAGGTGCGATTCTTTAAATCCAACAACGAAGTTGTTGACGCGTAACTAGGTGTAGAGCATGTCTAGACTGCAAGATACATATCGCGACACTATCGTCAAACAGCTCATGGACCAGTTTGGTTACAAGAGTGTGATGGAAGTACCGCATATTGAGAAAATCACACTGAATATGGGTGTTGGTGAAGCTCTCGCTGACAAGAAAGTTATGGAGCATGCCGTATCAGACATGACCCAGATTTCTGGCCAAAAACCGGTTGTTACAACAGCGCGTAAGTCTGTTGCTGGCTTCAAGGTTCGTGAAGGTTACCCAATTGGCTGTAAAGTCACACTGCGCCGTGATCGTATGTACGAGTTCCTCGAAAGATTAATCAGTATTTCGATTCCTCGTATTCGTGACTTCCGTGGTCTGAACAGCAAATCATTTGATGGCCGTGGTAACTACAGCATGGGTGTCAAGGAACAAATTATGTTCCCTGAAATCGATTACGATAAGATTGATGCAATTCGTGGAATGGATATCACCATTACCACTTCTGCCAAGACAGATGAGGAAGGTCGCGCATTATTAACTGCGTTCAACTTCCCATTCAAGAACTGAGGACGGACTTAGTATGGCCAAGAAATCAATGATTAATCGCGAATTAAAGCGCGCTAAACTTGCCAGCAAGTATGCTGCCAAGCGTGCTGCGCTGAAAGCGAAACTGAAAGATCCATCATTGAGTGATGAAGAATATGAACAGGCTTACAAGCAGTTCCATTCTCTGCCACGTGACTCAAGTACTGTTCGTCAGCGCAACCGTTGTCGACTGACTGGTCGTCCACATGGCGTATATCGCAAATTTGGTCTTGCTCGTACAAAACTGCGTGAAGCAGCAATGCGCGGCGATGTCCCAGGCCTCGTTAAGGCCAGTTGGTAACAGGATTCAGGAACACGATTATGAGTATGAACGATCCTATCGCAGACATGCTGACACGTATTCGTAACGGTCAGGCTGCAAATAAAGTAGATGTGACAATGCCGTCATCTAAAGCCAAGGTTGCAATTGCACAGGTTTTAAAAGACGAAGGTTACATCGGTGAATTCTCTGTTGCCGAAGGCAGCAAACCGACACTTACCATCGCTTTGCGTTACTACGAAGGTAAGCCGGTTATCGACATGCTGAAGCGTGTCAGCCGTCCAGGTCTGCGGACCTACAAGGCGGTGGGTGACCTGCCGAAGGTGATTGGTGGACTGGGTGTCGCCATCATCTCAACATCGCAGGGTGTCATGACTGATCGTGCAGCGCGCAAAGCGGGTTGTGGCGGTGAAGTTATCTGTTACGTGTCTTAATTATTAGGTAGATACGATGTCACGTGTAGCAAATAAACCTGTTGAACTGCCTAGCGGTGTTGAAGTCAACATCAGTGGTCAGGAAATCAACGTAAAAGGTGGCAAGGGTGCCTTGTCTCATTCAATTCACGGTTCTGTTGAAGTTGCACAGGCCGATAACGTGCTGACATTCAAAGCGCGCAGTCAGGATAAGCAAGCCCGTGCGCTTGCCGGCACGACACGCGCACTTGTTAGCAATATGGTCACAGGTGTGAGCACCGGTTTCGAGAAGTCAATGGAGCTTGTTGGTGTGGGTTATCGTGCTCAGGCCAAGGGTAAGACATTGAGCCTGACGCTTGGTTTATCACACCCGGTAGATTACGAAGCACCAGAAGGTATCACGATTGAAACGCCAAGCCAGACACAGATTATTGTGAAAGGTACGGATAAGCAGCTCATCGGTCAGGTTTGTGCGGATATCCGTGCATGGCGTCCGCCTGAGCCATACAAGGGCAAAGGTATTCGCTTTACGGGTGAACATATCGTCCGTAAAGAAGCGAAGAAGAAGTAAGGTAAGCCAACTATGGATAAAAAGACATCACGTTTGCGTCGCGCCCGTCGCGCTCGCAGTAAAATTCGCGAACTCGGTGCGAACCGCCTTACGGTACATCGTACACCGCGTCATATGTATGCCCAGGTCATTGCCCCAAATGGTGGTGAAGTGATCGCCAGTGCATCAACACTGGATCCGGAAGTAAAGAAAGGTATTTCCGCGACCGGTAATGCATCTGCTGCGGCTGAAGTTGGTAAGTTAATCGCAGAACGCGCAAAAAAGGCTGGAGTGACCGATGTTGCATTCGATCGTTCCGGGTTCATGTATCACGGACGTATTAAGGCTCTTGCAGAAGCCGCCCGTGAAAACGGCCTGCAATTCTAATCCAGGGTTTAGTTATGGCTAAGTTTGATCAAGCACAGAAACAGGACGACTACATCGAGAAGTTGGTAACCGTTAATCGTGTTGCCAAGGTTGTTAAAGGTGGTCGTATTTTCAGCTTTACAGCATTGACTGTTGTTGGTGATGGTAACGGCAAGATTGGTTTTGGATATGGTAAGGCACGTGAAGTTCCAGCGGCAATCCAGAAGGCCATGGAAGCTGCACGTCGCAACATGATCAATGTTGACCTGAATGGCGGTACGCTGCAGTACGCAATGATGGCTCGCCATGGTGCAGCACGCGTCTACATGCAACCAGCTTCTGAAGGTACCGGGATTATCGCCGGTGGCGCAATGCGTGCAGTATTTGAAGTCGTCGGTGTTCGTGACGTGCTTGCCAAATGTGTCGGTACGAATAACCCGATTAACGTGGTACGCGCTACCATGAATGGTCTTCGCGATATGGCATCTGCAACATCAGTTGCTGCCAAGCGTGGCAAGACAGTTGATGAGATTTTAGGGTAAGCAATCATGGCGGATAAACTAAAGGTTACGCTGGTACGTAGTACCTGCAAGCGTCTAGCCAAACACAAAGCCTGTGTTGCGGGTCTAGGTCTGCGTCGAATGCATCACACAGTTGAAGTGATCGACACGCCTGAGAATCGCGGCATGATTAACAAAGTTTCTTACATGCTTAAGGTAGAGGAAGCCTGAGATGCGTCTGAATACACTCAAGCCGGCTGCTGGCAGTAAGCAGAATCCAAAACGTCGTGGTCGTGGTATCGGCTGTGGTCTGGGTAAAACAGGTGGCCGTGGTCACAAGGGTCAGCATTCACGTTCTGGTGGTTTCCACAAGGTCGGTTTTGAAGGTGGCCAGATGCCAATTCAACGTCGTCTTCCGAAGCGCGGATTTACTTCACGCATTGGTATGACAACGGCTGAAGTACGCCTGCATGAACTTGCAGCCTGTGCTGATGGTGTGGTTGACCTGGGTACGTTGAAGCAGGCCAATATTCTTGGTAACAACGTTAAGCGTGCCAAGATTATCCTGTCAGGAGCAATTGATACAGCAGTCACTGTTCGCGGTCTTCGTGTCACCAAGGGTGCACGCGAAGCGATTGAAGCGGCTGGCGGTAAGATCGAAGACTAATGGCCGCATCTGGAGCAGCAATGGCCGGAGGTTTAGGTGGCGCAGGCCGTCTGACCGAAATCCGTCAACGCATCTTTTTTTTACTGGGTGCATTGCTGGTCTTTAGAATTGGTACATTCTTACCCGTGCCGGGTGTCGATCCTGCAGCAATGGCTGCTGTATTCGACCAGCAACGTGACAGCATTCTGGGCATGTTTAACATGTTCTCAGGTGGTGCGCTTGAGCGCATGTCTATTTTTGCGCTGGGTATAATGCCGTACATTTCGGCATCGATCATTATGCAGTTGCTGACAGTAGTAGTACCGAAACTTGAGCAATTAAAGAAAGAAGGTGAAGCGGGTCGTCGTAAGATCACGACCTATACGCGTCGTAGTACTGTTGTACTGGCGTCTATTCAGGCAATTGGCATTGCAACTGCACTGCAAGCACAGCCTGGTCTGGTACCTGAATCTGTACAGGGTACAAGCTTCATCTTTACAGCAGCAGTAACGTTGGTAACGGGAACGATGTTCCTGATGTGGCTCGGTGAGCAGATTACTGAGCGAGGTATCGGTAACGGTATCTCAATGATTATCTTTGCAGGGATTGTTGCAGGGCTGCCATCCGCAATTGGCGGAACCTTAGAGCTTGCACGAACTGGGCAGCTGTCACCTGCGCTGGTACTGGCGATAATTGTATTGGCAATTGTTGTAACAGCATTTGTTGTATTTGTTGAACGTGGCCAGCGGCGTATTACGGTTAACTACGCGAAGCGTCAACAAGGCCGTAAAATGATGGGTGGACAAAGTTCACACCTGCCACTGAAACTTAATATGGCAGGCGTTATACCACCAATTTTTGCGTCGAGTATTATTTTGTTCCCCGCTACGATTGGTAGCTGGATGGGTAAGACACCGGGCTTTGAGTGGCTAGCTGATGTTGCGGCTAAAGTCGCACCAGGACAACCATTGTATGTTGCATTTTATGCAACGGCGATTATGTTCTTTTGCTTTTTCTACACAGCTTTGATGTTTAACTCAAAGGATACGGCAGACAACCTGAAGAAATCTGGTGCATTCGTTCCGGGTATTCGTCCAGGTGACCAAACGGCCAAGTATATCGACGGCGTATTGGGTCGACTGACACTGGTTGGAGCGATTTATATAACAGGCGTATGTCTGTTACCTGAATTTTTGATTTTGTACTGGCAGGTCCCATTCTACTTTGGTGGCACGTCACTACTTATTATTGTTGTTGTTGTCATGGATTTCATGGCCCAAATGCAGTCACACCTGATGTCTCATCAGTATGAGGGACTGCTTAAAAAGGCCAATATGAAAGGTAATCTTTGATAGCTTTGTTTGTTATTTATTGATTTATATAGAATTACTGGAGCAGAACAATGAAGGTACGCGCCTCTGTAAAACGTATGTGTCGTAACTGCCGTGTCATTCGGCGAAAGGGTGTCGTGCGTGTCATTTGTAAGAATGCCCGGCATAAGCAGCGTCAGGGTTAAATACCCAGATTAGATTGGTTTTGACCCGCAAAAATCAGTATACTTGCGGGCTTTTCATCCAGGGGTTACTGGATAGAGATATTGCGCGTAAGCGTTTGATAGTTGGAGAAGAGTGAATGGCCCGTATAGCAGGCATCAATATTCCGGCACATAAGCATACAGTGGTTGCACTGACGTCGATCTATGGTATCGGTGACAGTAGCGCCAAAGTAATCTGCACTGATGCAGGTGTGGCTCCGGAAGAGAAAGTGAAAGACTTGACTGAAGACCAGGTTGAGTCACTGCGTAAGGAAGTTGCAAAACACACCGTCGAAGGTGACCTGCGCCGTGAAGTATCCATGAACATCAAACGTCTCATGGACCTGGGCTGCTTCCGTGGTTTGCGCCATCGTCGAGGTCTACCTCTTCGCGGCCAACGCACGAAGACAAATGCACGCACCCGTAAAGGCCCGCGCAAGCCGGTCCGTAAGTAACAGAATTCAGGAAAACAGGTAAGAGTTATGGCCAAGCCAGCTACCCGTACCCGTAAAAAGGTCAAAAAGAACGTTGTTGATGGAATTGCGCATATTCATGCGTCTTTCAATAACACAATTATTATGGTCACAGACCGTCAAGGCAACGCACTTGCCTGGGCGACGGCTGGTGGATCAGGCTTCCGTGGTTCTCGTAAGAGTACACCGTTTGCTGCCCAGGTTGCCGCAGAACGTGTTGGCAAGATGGTTCAGGAAATGGGCATGAAGAACATGGAAGTCAATGTTAAGGGTCCTGGTCCAGGTCGTGAATCAGCTGTTCGCGCCTTTAATACCCAGGGTTTTAAAATCACAAACATTACTGACGTGACCCCGATACCACACAATGGTTGTCGGCCACCGAAGAAACGTCGCGTTTAAGGCAGGAGAGAGATACTGTGGCTCGTTATATTGGTCCAAAATGTCGTCAATGCCGTCGTGAAGGCGAAAAGCTCTTCCTGAAAGGCGAAAAATGCTTTAGTAGTAAATGTCCGATGGAAAATCGTGCATTCCCACCGGGTCAGCATGGACAGCGTCGTACACGTCTTTCTGACTATGCTACGCAGTTGCGTGAAAAGCAGAAACTACGTCGTATATACGGTGTGCTCGAAAAGCAGTTCCGTATGTACTACAAGGAAGCTGACCGTCGCAAGGGTTCAACAGGTGAAAACCTGTTACAGCTTCTCGAGTCAAGACTCGATAATGTTGTTTACCGCATGGGTTTTGGTGTTTCACGCAATGAAGCACGCCAGCTTGTTCGCCACGGTGCAGTGAGTGTTAATGGTCACCGTGTGACGATCCCGTCTTACCAGGTTTCCGCCAGTGACGAGATTGCGATTCGAGACAAGTCAAAAGATCAGTTACGCATCAAGAGTGCGACTGAAATGGCTGAGCAGCGCTCTATACCAGAGTGGCTGGACGTCGACAGTAGCAAGCTTAAGGGTGTATTCAAATCAGCTCCTGAGCGTAGTGATCTGTCTGCAGAAATTAATGAGCACCTGGTTGTCGAGCTTTACTCGAAGTAACCGGTTAGTTTGGTAAATTAAGAGAGGCCTTTTATATGCAAGGTTCTGTTACAGAATTCCTGAAACCACGTGTTGTTGATGTACATGTGACGGATGATTACCATGCCAAGGTAACACTGGAACCACTGGAACGTGGTTTTGGTCATACACTCGGTAATGCACTGCGCCGTATCCTGCTCTCATCCATGCCAGGCTGCGCTGTGACAGAAGTTGAAATTGATGGCGTGCTGCATGAGTACACATCTATTGAAGGTGTTCAAGAAGATGTGATTGATATTCTTCTTAACCTCAAGAACCTGGCATTCGTAATGACCGGTCGTGACGAAGTCTCTCTGACACTTAAAAAGACAGGTCCAGGGCCTGTTACTGCAGGTGACATTCAGCTGAGTCATGATGTAGAGATTTGTAATCCGGATATGGTTATTGCAAACCTGACCAAGGCTGGCGAATTGAGCATGACACTTAAGGTTGAACGTGGTCGTGGCTACCAGCCTGCAGCACAACGTGCCGTATTTGAAGAAGAAGATCGCCCAATTGGCAATCTTCAGCTTGATGCTTCATTCAGCCCAGTTCATCGTGTTAATTACTCTGTTGACAGTGCGCGTGTTGAACAGCGTACAAACCTCGACAAGTTGATTATCGATATCGAAACAAACGGTACGATTGACCCTGAAGAAGCGATCCGTCGTGCTGCGAATATCCTCCGTGATCAGCTTTCTATCTTCGTTGACCTGCAAGGCGATGAACAAGCTGAGCCTGAAGCGAAGGAAGACGAAATTGATCCAGTATTGCTGCGCCCTGTCGACGATCTTGAATTGACTGTACGTAGTGCAAACTGTCTGAAGGCAGAAAGTATTTATTACATTGGTGACCTGATTCAACGTACAGAAGTTGAGCTACTGAAAACACCAAACCTTGGTAAGAAGTCACTGACTGAAATCAAGGAAGTGCTGGCTCAACGCAGTCTGTCATTGGGTATGCGTCTTGAAAACTGGCCACCCGCAAGTCTGCAAGATAAAGAAAAGCAGAGCGCCTGATATAGCGTTTCTGAACAGAATTCATTTTTTGAGGTAATAACGATGCGACATCGTAAATCTGGTCGTCAACTTAATCGTAACAGCAGCCACCGTAAGGCTATGTTCAGTAATATGGCAGCATCACTGATGCGTCATGAGTTGATCAAAACTACTCTGCCTAAGGCAAAAGAACTGCGCCGTGTAGCAGAGCCTCTTATAACGCTGGCAAAGAAAGACAGTGTTGCTAATCGTCGTCTGGCATTCTCTCGCCTGCGCGATCGTGAGATTGTCACCAAACTGTTTAATGAACTTGGTCCACGCTACCAGGAACGCCCAGGTGGTTACCTGCGTATTCTGAAATGTGGTCTGCGTGCAGGTGATAAGGCGCCTATGGCATACGTTGAACTGGTTGATCGCCCTGATCTTGACGATGAAGCAGTTGAAGTCGCTGAGTAAGTAATTTACAAATGAATTATCTCATTGAACCCTACGGGTTCATTATGAGTACCTCAACCTTCTACGAAGGTTCGAGCCAAAAGCCGGGCGTTGCCCGGCTTTTTTTATACCTGTGTAGTAAATACAGCTGACAAGTACACCGTTTGCAATACTGACTATCCTGTCTATAATCGCTAAATGATTGTTTTAGCAACTGATTTCGGAACTGGTCCTTATACCGCGCAGCTCCAGTCTATTTTTGCCCAATCTCTTCCTGGCACAGCTGTGATCACTTTGTTTGATGACTTGCCTCGCTGGGATAGTAAATCAAGTGCTTACCTGATAGCTGCCTATACAAAGCAATTTCCAGCAGAAACTGTATTTGTAGTAGTGGTCGACCCCGGGGTAGGCAGTAATAGGCCTGGAATCATTGCACAGCTTGATCAGCACTGGTTTGTTGGCCCTGATAATGGGATCTTTGAGTTACTAACACGTCGATCATCGCAGTCAAAATTTTGGTTGCTGGATGACACATCAAGCACCGTCAGTGCCAGTTTTCACGGTCGCGATGTATTTGCGCCTGCTGCAGCCGATATTGCAAGTGGACAATTACCCGATGACAAAATGCTAACGTGCCCAACCCAGTACCCTGATTGGCCAGATGAACTACACCAATGTATATACGTGGATCACTTCGGTAACGTGATCACAGGCCTACGTGGCAGTACTGTTGACACACAAACCAGACTAATAATTAACGGCCATCATATTTCTTACGCCAGAACATTCTCTGACGTATCTGTTGGTGAAGTATTCTGGTATGAAAACTCAAATGGTCTTATAGAGTTAGCGGTTAACCAGGGGCGAGCAGATGAATTACAGGGCGTGGCTATTGGTAGTGAATTTGAATTAATGTAGCGTGTGGTGAGTGGTAAATATGATCGCTCATGCTATGATCAAACTATTCAATGTGTTGTTAATTCGTTTAAACAAAAAGTTAGCTTATAGCAAGGATGATGTATGAATAGTGAAGCGATGAAGTTTGCCAACCGCTTGAATGCTGCGCTCGACGATGCGGGTGTCCCTCAAAAAGGAATGGGGCGCCAATCAACGTTGGTTAGGATGCTCGGTGTTAGTCATCGGGTGGCAAAAAAATGGTTGGAAGGTTCAGAGTTCCCACCAACTTCAAAAATGGTCAAGCTTGCAACACTAATGAATGTACGTTCGAACTGGTTGTTTTCTGGTCAGGGTGATATGCGCAGTGAAGGGGACTATCCGGACGGTGAAACGGCCGAAGAAGTCCACAAGCATGCTGGCGAATTAAGTCAGGAGGCTTTTGAGATAGCGTCAGACTGGATGCGTCTACCACCCCAGCAACGCCAGGCATTACGCAAAGTGATCAAGGAGTTAGGTGCTTCGAACCAATAGGCTATTATATCGCAGCGCTTTTTTCGCTACTGGTATTATTATTACTACTGCCAAGTTGCTCCAACCTGTAGCCATGATGGTAGATAGCGCTTATTCGCCAACCATTTTCTGGTACAAGCCCAAGTTTGTTTCGAATTCGACTGATGTGCGTATCTGCCGTGCGGGTATTAATGTCTTTGCTATGCCCCCAGACACTTTCGAGCATGTGACCGCGTGACACGATTCGACCAATATTCCTGAACAGGAATAGAACAAGTTCAAATTCTTTTTGAGTCAGTTTAATGCTGTTGCCATTACGTGTAACGGTATTGTTATCAAGGTTAATCGAGTAATCACCGAACTGTAATTGGGAGTCATTTGTGCCAAGGACATTAGCACGCCGGGCAAGTGCTGTAATACGGGCCAGCATCTCACGTTGACGAATCGGTTTGGTGAGGTAGTCATCTGCGCCAAGGGAAAGTATCTTGACGATATCATCTTCATTATCGCGTTGAGTCATGAAGATAATCGGGATGCGCCAGTTAAGGCTCTCACGCGCCCAACGCAATACACCTTCGCCATCTATCTCCGGTACCATCCAGTCAAGCACCAGTAAATCAAACGAGTCTTGCTTGAGGGCATTGATCATCTGACGGCCATCACTGAAATGAGCGCACGGGTAACCGGCATCCTCGAGCCAGAGGCAAACGAGTTCGGCAAGATGTTCCTCATCTTCCAGTAATGCAATACGCAAAGCTACACCCCAAAATGGTTTATTATTGGTAAAAAATAACCTTACAAATATTGTACATGGCCTGAGAGTTATCGCCAGTCATAATAACCACATGCCAATAATGGGTTAGAGGCTATTTCAATAAAAATTTGGGCTATTTTAGCAGGGGTCCGAGATATTGGCCCGTATAGGATGCCGCATGCTCTGCCACGGCTTCAGGGCTACCTGAAACAACGATTTGCCCCCCTTGATCACCGCCTTCGGGACCGAGATCGATAATCCAGTCTGCGGTTTTGATGACATCAAGGTTATGTTCAATGATGACGACGGTATTGCCATGGTCACGCAGGCGGTGCAAGACGACGAGTAATTGTCGGATGTCATGGAAGTGTAGACCTGTGGTCGGCTCATCAAGGATATACAGGGTTCGCCCAGTATCGCGTTTGGAGAGTTCACGTGACAGCTTTATACGTTGTGCCTCACCACCTGACAGGGTCGTGGCGTTCTGCCCGAGGCGGATGTATGACAGGCCTACATCCATCAATGTCTGCAGCTTGCGAGCAACGACTGGCACATTGGCGTAAAAGGCCAGCGCATCTTCCACCGTCATTTCAAGTACTTCGTGAATATTTCGACCTTTGTAGCGTATATCCAGGGTTTCGCGATTGTAACGCTGCCCTTTACATATATCACAGGGGACATAGATATCCGGCAGGAAGTGCATCTCGACCTTGATTACACCGTCACCTTGACAGGCCTCACAGCGGCCGCCCTTGACGTTAAAGCTGAATCGCCCGGGCGTATAACCACGAGAGCGTGATTCTTGGGTCTGCGCAAATAGCTCACGGATCGGGGTAAACAGACCGGTATAGGTCGCAGGGTTGGAGCGCGGCGTACGTCCGATCGGGCTTTGATCAATATCGACGACTTTGTCGAAATGCTCGAGTCCTTCAATGGCTGAATGTGCCGCAGGTTCATCGCCACTGCGATTGACATGCAGGTGAGCGGCTCGGTAGAGCGTATCGTTAATGAGTGTCGATTTACCTGAGCCAGATACACCGGTTATACAGGTCATCAGGCCAACAGGCACTTCGATATCGACTTGTTTCAGGTTATTGGCCTGCGCACCAATAATACGCACCTGTCTAGCTGGGTCATTGCGGGTACGAGCAGCCGGTACTTCAATGGCCTCCTTGCCTGATAGGTACTTACCAGTTAGTGAACGCTCACTTATAAGAATTTCATCGAGTGTTCCTTCTGCAACAACTTCACCACCATGTACACCGGCACCCGGGCCAATATCGACAATATGATCCGCGCAGCGAATAGCATCTTCATCGTGTTCAACCACAATGACCGTGTTACCGAGGTCACGTAGATAGAATAGGGTATCTAGCAGGCGTTGATTGTCACGCTGGTGCAGACCAATCGAGGGTTCATCAAGGATATACATAACACCGACGAGTCCAGCACCGATCTGGCTGGCAAGGCGAATGCGCTGCATTTCACCGCCGGACAGGGTTTCAGCACTACGTTCAAGACTCAGGTAGGCAAGCCCGACGTTGACGAGGAAACTGAGCCGCTCATTGATTTCTTTTAGGATCTTGGAGGCGATCTCACCTCTACGTCCAGTCAAGTTCAGGTCAGTAAAAAAGTCCCGTGCTTTGCCGACGGGTAGACGCGTGATGTCGTGGATGCGATGTTCAGCAACGAACACGTTTCTTGCCGCCGTTGTCAGACGGCTTCCACCACACTCTACACATGGCTGGTGACTGATGTACTTGGAAAGTTCTTCGCGTACAACGTTTGACTCGGTTTCGCGGTAACGCCGGCGCATGTTGGGGATAATGCCCTCGAAACTGTGTTCGCGCGTAGAGCCTTTGCCACGGTCATTGAAGTAGTTAAAGGAAATTACCTCGTCGCCACTGCCGTGCAGAATGATCTTTTGGATATCTTCTGACAATTCATTAAAGGGTTGTTCGACATCAAAACCGTAATATTCACCTAGATCCTTCATGAGTTGGAAGTAGTAGGCATTGCGACGATCCCAACCTCGGATTGCTCCACCAGCGAGTGAGGAGTCAGGTTGGCGTACGACACGCGATGGATCAAAAAACTGCTGGATACCAATGCCGTCACACTCCGGGCAGGCACCAGCCGGGTTATTGAATGAGAACAGGCGTGGTTCCATATCAGTAATACTGTAGCCACATTCTGGACAAGCGAATTTTGAAGAAAAGTCGATGTCATCGTGTCCACCCTCCATCCAGCTAATGCGTGCCATGCCATCAGTCAGGTTGATCGCCGTTTCAAATGATTCTGCGAGGCGTTGTTTTAAATCATCACGCACTTTAAAGCGATCAACGACGACCTCGATCGTATGTTTGCGGCGTAGATCGAGACTGGGTGGTTCGTCCAGCTCATAGATTTCACCATCAATGCGTGCACGAATGTAGCCTTGAGCACGTAATTCACCGAGTAATTGCACATGCTCGCCTTTTCGATCCTGTACAACCGGTGCGAGCAGCATGAGCTTGGTGCCTTCATCCAGTTCGAGGACATGGTCGACCATCTGACTAATTGTCTGGGCATCGAGCACAGTATTGTGTTCGGGGCAGCGGGGCTCGCCAACACGGGCAAATAGCAAACGTAGGTAGTCATAAATCTCAGTCACCGTGCCAACCGTCGAACGCGGATTATGTGAGGTGGACTTCTGTTCGATCGAGATTGCTGGCGACAACCCCTCAATATGGTCAATATCCGGTTTTTCCATGATCGACAGGAATTGGCGTGCATAGGCAGATAGTGACTCGACGTAGCGACGCTGGCCTTCAGCATAGATGGTATCGAAGGCCAGTGACGATTTGCCTGAGCCAGACAGGCCTGTAATGACGATGAGTTTGTCACGTGGCAGATCGATATCGATGTTTTTCAGGTTGTGGGTCCGCGCACCGCGCAGCAGGATAGTGTCCATTGAATTTCCAGCAGTTCAGTCAACCTGCTAATATACGCCGTTTGTAAGGCTTCAGGCAAAACAGGATTTTCATGAAGGGCGGGGAAGACGCAAGATCGGGGAAGCATAATGACGCAATGAGCGTCATTGAACGCCGTGCCTCAATTTCACTGGCCTCTATAATGGCCACACGGATGCTAGGTCTGTTCATGATCCTGCCGGTCTTTGCCCTGTATGCAGAGTCACTTCCTGGTGCTAGCCCTTTTCTGATTGGAATGGCTATTGGCGCCTATGGTCTGACACAGGCACTTTTTCAGATCCCATTTGGCATGGCCTCCGATCGGTTTGGCCGTCGCCGTATGATCACGCTGGGCCTACTGCTTTTTGCGCTTGGTAGTGTGGTAGCGGCCATGTCAGAAACATTGACCGGGATTATTATTGGCCGTGCGATCCAGGGTAGTGGTGCCGTGGCAGCGGTTATTATGGCATTTACAGCGGACTTGACGAGGGAGAGTCAACGTACCAAAGCCATGGCAATGATTGGTATGAGTATTGGTGGTGCATTTACTCTGTCATTGATCGCGGGGCCACTGCTTAACAGCTTGGTTGGCATACAGGGTATCTTTTGGCTGACTGCACTATTGGCGCTTGCCGGGATCGTAATATTGTGGAGCCAGGTTCCACACGCCGCTCATGCACATACGCACCGTGATGCCCAATTGGTCCCGAAATTAGCAGGGAGTGTATTGAAAAATACCCAATTGTTACGCCTGGATGCCGGCATCCTCATCTTACATATGATCCTGACCGCAATGTTTATTGTTGTACCTTTTGTTTTACGTGATCACCTTGGTCTCGATGTAGGTCAACATAGCTGGGTTTACCTGCCAGTATTGCTCTTGTCAGCGGTAGCTATGGTGCCATTTATTATTATTGCTGAACGTAAGCGGAAGATGAAAATGATCTTTGTCTCTGCCATAGCAGCGCTTGGTTTGAGTCTGTTGGCGATGTCTCAATGGTTCAGTCAAAGTACTGTATTTTTTATTTTCCTGTGGTTGTTTTTTACGGCGTTTAATTTTCTGGAAGCAAGCCTGCCATCACTGGTGACAAAAACTGCACCGGCCGATCGAAAAGGCACGGCCATGGGTGTGTACTCGAGTTCACAGTTTTTAGGTGCATTTATCGGTGGCAGTGTCGGCGGATGGATGTACGGCATTGCAGGGATAAACGGTGTCTTGATGTTGTCAGCGGGATTGGCAGCACTTTGGTGGTTACTGGCAGTGACAATGCAATCGCCTTCTTACTTATCAAGTATGGTCATTGCCGTTCAAGGCCTGAACGAGGCTGAGGCAGCTGCACTTGCGACAAAATTGGTAACGGTGCCAGGTGTTGCCGAGGCAGTGGTTATTGCTGAAGAGGATGAGGCCTACCTGAAGGTCGATAATCGTATTCTTGATCGTGAAAAACTTTCCCAACTAATTGTTTTATAAAAACAATATCTAATTATGGCGCAACTTGCGCTATGGCCGCCTAAAAACCCCTTGATTATTCCGGTTTGACCTTCCATATTTATACAAGGATTTCTCAGGACGTTACATATAGGGAGTACATCATGATTTTCAGGATATTTATTATGTGGTCGTTGCAAGGGTTCGCACTGGATGGGCCAGGGAAGGACTAAATATAACCTTCGGTAAGGCAAAGTGGCAGTCAACAGGCCAGGCATGCAGATAACGAATGAGACAAAGGTTAAACACCTGGGAAGCTTACGCAATCGCTACCTGATTGTGGCAGCTGTCATTACCGTACTGCTTGTTTTCAGTGCCTCATTAGCGAACTGGCATGTCCTGAATGTATCGGAAAATAACACGGCTGCCCTGAAACTCAGGGTGCAGGTCAACAAGGCTTTATCGGAAATTCGCGGTGAAGTAAGGCGAGCAGATACCGCGCTAAACACACTGCTTATTCAGCCACTTTCTGAGCATGAAGATATCGTTAATTCAAGCCTTACCGAGGCAGAGCTGAAACTCACATCACTCCTGAAACTTCTAAACGCCAAGAACACGTTTGTTTTAGCCGGGGTTGAAGAACTCCACAATGATATTTATGTCCTTCATGAAAAAGCTCGATACTTGATCGAAAAACGTCGTGATAGTAATTGGGTATACCCGGTCCTACCTTATATCAATGAAAAACTCCTGCTTTCGAATAACGAGTTTCAGAATGCGGTTGAACTGGCGCTACATATCATTGAGGAGGAAGATGGACGCGCCTATGCCTCTGAACAATTTGGACGATTCGACCAGCTCAGAGATTTATGGCGTTACAAAATTCTGAATTTCAGGGTGTTTCTTATTCGGTTTGCGGGCCTCGGGCAACCCGTTTCTGAAGCCCAGGAACAAAATGTAGAAAATGCACAAGAATTAATTGATCTGAAATTGTCAGAGCTCCAGGTTATCAAACAACAGGGAGACCTGGATCTTGAACTTGAATCGATTGTTGATACGCTAAAAACGGCCTCTGACAGGTGGTATGAAAACTGGGGGGTAGTAAAGGATTACCGTAAGGCAAATATATGGCGGAATGATACACGGTACATGGAAGAGGAAATCCAGCCGATCAAGGATAGTTTTTTCAAATCCTTATCCAACCTAGAGGACGCCCTTCTTTCATGGTCAGATGAGAATGTAAACGCTGTTCAAGCAACAGCTAATGATGTCAGTGAGGATTTATGGTTACTTTCAGGCATCGGGATTGCTTTTGTCCTCATTGTGTATTTCATGATTGAACATTCGATCTTGCGACCGATATTAAAGATATCAAATGCATTGTCAGCAGAAGGTCAGCAGACTGACTACAGCCTGGAGAAACAAAGCAGCATAGAAATACACCAATTGGTTACAGCCTTTGTCACGATGAGACAACAGATTCATCAGAGACAAACAGAATTGCAAACTCAGGCTCTCTATGATGCCTTGACAGGCCTGCCGAACCGGACATTACTTGGCGATCGAATTGAACAGGCGATGAAAGAAGCACGTCGGATGAATGATCACATGTCTCTTTTGATCCTTGATCTGGATCGGTTCAAGGACATAAATGATGCTCTGGGGCATCCAATTGGTGATCGTTTATTACAACATGTTGGTAAGCGCCTGACTGAACTGGTGCGTGAATCAGATACCGTCGCCCGCCTGGGCGGAGATGAATTTGCTATTGTCGCACCAGGAACGGATGCAACACGGGCTATTCTTTTTGCCGACAAGGTTGTTAAGTCAATCAGCGATGTCTTTAACATTGATGCACAAAAACTGTATGTCGGGGTCAGTATCGGTATTGCTGTTTTCCCTGAACATGGTAGTGATGTCAGTACGCTGACACGCCATTCAGATGTAGCCATGTATGATGCAAAAAGAAAGCAGCAGGGCTTTAGCCTGTACATGGAGTCACAGGATCAAGGCAGTGCGGATAAGCTTGCCTTAGTCGGTGAATTGCACCAACAGCTTGTTGATGCAACTTCATTAAAGCTTCACTACCAACCGCAAATCAACTTGTTTACCCGAGAGGTTATTGGGGTCGAAGCTTTGCTGCGTTGGGAGCATCCTGATCTGGGTCCGATCCCCCCTGAGCACATCGTGAATATGGCTGAACATACCGGGCAGATTGATGAGTTAACGGATTGGGTCATTCGTACTGTGATTCAGGATTGCAATGACAGTATGCCGAAGAACAAAATCCGTTTTTCTATCAACCTTTCTGCCAGGAACCTATTGGATCACGAATTGCCTACGCGAGTAGAAGGGCTGCTAGGAAAGTATGGTATCGAACATTCCGCGCTAACGTTTGAGATTACTGAAAGTGCAATGATGAGTGATCCTGTGCATGCACGGGAAACCATGAATGAACTCAGCGAGAAAGGAATAAAACTGTCTGTGGATGACTATGGAACAGGTTTTTCATCGCTTGGTTATTTGAAGTTGCTACCGGTTGATGAACTGAAGATCGATAAATCATTTGTAATAAATATGCTGGAAGATGAGAACGATGCGATTATTGTTCATTCGACTATTGAACTGGCCCATAATCTCGGCTTGAAGGTGGTGGCAGAAGGAGTGGAAGACCAGGCCGCGTTGCTACAGTTAAGGAGCCTGAAGTGTGATATTGCACAGGGTTACCATATTTCCCGGCCCTTGCCTAAAGAGGATTTCTGCGTGTGGTTAGAAAACTATACTCCTCGCTTTGCCGGTAATACCGACATCGCTGGCTAGAAATACATTTCGACACTCCTTTCTCTATAAATCAGTTGCTTGCAAGTGAGGCTTGCAAGATTCTTCATGCGCTGTAATAGTACGGCCACGGGTACGCCCGCAAGACTGACGGTTACTATTGGGTAAACGCAGTAATCTTAAATTTAACGAAGAGAGAATGGAGAGACGAAGATGGCACGAGGTGTTAATAAGGTAATCTTGATTGGTCACTTGGGCGCAGATCCCGAAGTCCGCTACATGCCAAATGGCGGAGCGGTGGCGAACGTCACAGTCGCTACGACCGAGTCCTGGAAAGACAAATCATCTGGCGAGCAACAAGAGAAGACAGAATGGCACCGCGTGGTGTTTTTCGCTCGTCTTGCTGAAATTGTTGGCGAGTATCTGAAGAAAGGCTCACAGCTATATGTAGAAGGTCGTCTACAGACGCGCAAGTGGCAGGATAAAAGCGGCGTCGATCGCTACACGACCGAAATTGTTGCTAACGAGATGCAGATGCTTGGTGGCAGGGGAGGCGCGAGTAGTGGATCCGCTCCTTCAGGAGGCAGTTATGGTAGTGGACAGGCTTCGAGTGGAAATGCACCTGCCTCAGGTGGACAAACAAGCAGTCCGGCTGCTGCAGGTAGCTATGACGACTTTGATGATGATATACCTTTTTAAGTGATACCCTTCTATTTGTTACGAACTAAAACACCCGGCCATAGCCGGGTGTTTGTTTTTCGGGTTGCATGTCGAAGGTGATATCAGGCAACATCAACAGTAAAGTTAGTGGCATCGTCTGACGGAAAACAGGGAGAGTAATTATGTTTAAACGGGTTGTATTCATGGGTTCAATATGTGCGATGCTAGTGATGGCCGCGCCAACGGTAACCTTTGCCGATGGAGATGGCATGGACAATAAGCGTTTGGAGGCATTGATCAAACGTGTTGATGAATCGGCACAGGGGCAACGGGGTTTCTGGCGTTTCATTGTTGAAGGTCGAGAAGTCAGTGTCATTACGGATGAAAAAGCTGACCGTATGCGGATTATTGTCCCTATAGCACCAGCCGAGCAGTTATCTAAGGAAAGATTAACAAGAATGATGCAGGCAAATTTTGACTCAGCGCTGGACTCACGTTATTCCATTGCCAAAGGTGTTCTTTGGGCAGCATTTATTCATCCCTTGAGCGCATTGGACGATGAGGAGTTTTTATCAGGGCTTGGTCAGTCAGTTAATCTCGCACTTACTTATGGTCAGACATATTCCTCTGGAGCAATCAGCTTTGGTGGCGGTGATAGCCAGGCATTACGGCGCCGCGAATTGATTGATGAATTGCTGAGAAAAGGAACGATCTAGATTGATGAATTGGTCGGCGTGA
>Ga0316207_10001809_pt1 | contig 24395 bp, 20 predicted proteins | sample 6weekpyrite_MG_FD_204943 | JGI IMG/M metagenome (GOLD analysis project Ga0316207, IMG submission 204943) | Microbial mat bacterial communities from mineral coupon in-situ incubated in ocean water Damariscotta River, Maine, United States -... | ecosystem: Environmental > Aquatic > Marine >... | reverse complement strand
AAATCGTTGTGCAAACTGTGCATGCTGATGATCACGCAAATCCATTACCAGAAAAGCAACTTCTGACATTACATCGGTCCAACGAAAATTTGCGTTAAATTCCAGACAGTCAAAAGCCAACGGCTTATCATTCACCCAGGCCATGTTTCGCAGATGCAGATCACCATGACACTCTCGAATACTTCCGCTCTGCTTACGCTGTACAAATACATCGTCTAAGCAACTAAAAGTTTCACGACTCCATTGTTTGAGTTGTTGTAAAACATCAAGCCAGGCTTTTTCTGTCACTCTGTCGATGATTTGCTGAAAATTTTCTTCGACCGGCGCATATACGTGTTGTAAATCACCATAACCAGGTAGTTGTCTATCCGCATCTAAACGGTGATGAAAATAACCAATCAGGTCGGCAAAGCCATCAATCATTGTCGAGGTTAATTCCCCTCTGGCTACGATATGATCGAGTTGCATAGTTTGATCAAACTGAATCATTTTCACAGCATATTCAAAGACTTCACCTTCACCATTCAGTTGCGGGACGGTCGTTAAGCCGGTTAACTTACAGACAGATAAATAAATATCTTTTGCCAGCCGCTGGTTTAACCTGAGCTCTTCATCGCAACAAAACTTTCGTTTGTCCAGCGTTGAGAAATCCAGAAAACCAAAGTTAACCGGTTTTTTAATTTTATAAACAAATTGCCCGGTTAAAATAACCCAGGAAATATGTGTTTCAATCAACTCACATTGCATTACCGGATGTGGATAAAACTCAGGGAGAAGCATCGCCCGGATAAAATCGGGAAGTGCCTGGTTATTATTGTTCGGAGGCATAGTGGTTAGTAGTATCTAAAAATTACCCGACTAAATAAAACCTGCTCATTATTCTTTATTCTAAATAACGTGTTTGCCACGCCAGATAGCATTCGTGGACATACTCTGAATAAGCTTCTTTATTCGAAAACGATGTCGGATCAATGGCGTCATGAAGATAAAAGTTTGCCCGTTTGTTCTGGCTGGTAATAAAATGCCATAACTTATTAATAAGCGTTTGTGGTTCACGCCACTCAAACGTATCCTGACCTTCATAATGCAGAAAAACCGGCAAAATAGGAATGCCTGTTTTTAATGAAATATCAAAAGCCCCATACTGGAATGTTTTATAGATCCGCCGTCCTTTACACCCACCTTCCGGGAAAATAACAATATTTTTACCTTGCTCAAGAATCGCAATCATTTGGTCAACAGCAGCATGGCGAGAATCCGGGTCATCACGTTTTACAAACACGGTATCCGCAGCATAGCTAATACGACCAATTAAAAACCACTTGCGTACTCCCTGCTTGGCAAGTGGGTATACATTAAATAAAGCCGGAATAGCAAAATCTTCCAAGGCAGAAGGATGATTGGCAACCAGAATATATTGTTTTGGTAACGGTTTAATATGTTTCTCGTGCAGATAAAGCTTAATTCCGAGAGCTTGTATAAAAAATCGGCACCAGAGCCTGGACAGACGATGAAAAAAGAATGAAGTGAATTTTTTGGGTAACCAGGATAACGAGTATAAAATTAATGTGAAAATAATTAACTCAACCCAACACCATAACAACCAGATACTGCGTGCGAAAAATGTTATCATCATATTGTTTCTTCATTAAAACACTTTATATTACAAGTATAGACAATTAACCAGACTTGTATTCATAGCTTTACTATTAAATATTTAATATTTCCTGATTATAATAGAGAAATTCCATGCTTAATTATATTGTCATCCTTGCTTCATCCCATTGTCATATAGATAATTTAACGTTAACCCTCAATTTTACTTTTACAATAAAAAAATTGCGGGAGACCCTGATTATGTTATCAAAAACATTAACGGCATGTTCTATTGCATTAGCAATGGGCTGCTCAACCGGCGTTATAGCCGATCAAAACGACCATCGTGGTGGATTTAATTTCAAACCTTTATCTCTATCTGCAGACAAAGCAGACTGGAATGCAGCTGCCCCCTGGAAATTACCGAAAACATTTAAACAATCTGTCGTTTCAAATGAAAGCAATCTAAATATCTATGGAAATGGTTGTGATGACTGGCCTGATATGAATGTAGTCAACGAAACAGGTCCAGATGCAGGTCGTTACATGTATCGTACCCATGAAGTACGTATGAATGAACCAGGATCAAAATACTATAGTGAGACTTGTAGTCCTCAAATCAATGCAGAAGGTGGAGCAATTTCTGTTGTTGACCTTAAAACGGGCGAAAGCAAGATCCTGACTCAATTAGGAGGCCTTGGTGTAGGTTATGACGCTCTGGATGGCATTCGCTGGACACCCTGGGGAACACTCCTGTTTGCTGAAGAAAAAACAGGCGGACGTCTTTTCGAAATCGAACTGGCCGATGATATGATGACAGTGGCTGCTATTCATGACCGTCCTTTCGTTGGTAGACTGGCACATGAAGGTATTGACTTAGATGCCGATGGCAATGTTTATATTGTAGACGAGCACCGTGGCCGTACTTCAGGTTGTGATCTGGGTCAGCCATGTGGTGGTGGTATTTACAGATTTGTACCACATACTTATGGTGATTTATCTTCAGGTGATCTCTATGTATTAGGCATTAAAGAAAACACTAACCGTGATAACACCGGGCAAGGCGAATGGTTAGGTCCAATCGATTCCTTCGATGCACGTCGCTCTGGTACTCAATTCGGCGGAGCCAGCTACCAACGTCCGGAAGATCTTGAAATCATTGGTGATACTTTATACGTTGCTATCACAGAAGGACCTCGTGATGAGTACGGAAAAGAGTACTACGAAGGTCGCGTTATCTCTGTTAACCTCGAAGATATGATGGTTAAAAACTTTGTCAAAGCCGGCGTTAACGTTCCCGTTGAAATTGGCAAACCTGGTGAACCAGGACATCAGACTGGTTTTGATAGTGTTGACAATCTTGCCGAATCACCAGATGGTCGTTTAATTATGATTGAAGATAACAAACCATCTGATATCTGGTTTGCGAGTACTAAAACAAACAAACTTGGCGCATCACGTAAAGTAAGCCTGTTTGCATCACTAACAGATCCAGGTGCAGAAGGTACCGGTATTTACTTTAATCCTCAGGATCCAAAAACGTTGTACGTTAATATCCAGCATTCAGCAGCAGAAGACGGTGATGGTACATGGGCAATTACACGTACCCGCAACGGTCGTGAAGACGATTAATTAATCTCCTCCAAAAATATATTTGATTAATTATTCACTTAGGGTTGCCCTGTAATAGGGCAACCTTTTTTTTCGTAACAATAGATTAACCCGTCAAATTGTATTTGAGAAAAATTTAGCCGATACAAAAAAATCTCTGTCGGAGATTAGCAACCCTTCACAATAAAACTCTATATAATACTACTAACATACCTGATATCTTTTCTAAGCAAATTCTTACAACCTGAAACAATAACACTGAATAAATCCAACCTGTCTTAACGAAAGCTTTGTAAGAGTCCTCCCTTACTTAAAATCCAACCCCAGGCCATCACGATTGAGCAACGAATAAGTAATTATTAGCATTTAACCAGAGAATATTTGCACAATAATACAGGTGATGCAGAGCATTTCTAAAACGATAAACATTAGGATAGATTCTTATTTTATCCCGTTAAAGTATAAAACGCGGGATAAGTTATATCCCCTTGAAAAACAACTATTAATCATTCAAAGGAATATATCGATAGTGTTAATATAAACTTGTACTCAAATAACCAACGAACTGGATACAAGCCGATCTGTTGTTCAAATGACTATTACCGACAGTTAAATTGATTAAATAATCAGGCTCCACTGAGAGCCAGCAAGAGCCAGTAATAGCACCAGATAAATTTATTGATTCTTAATCTTAGGTATAAAAAAAGGAGCCCGGCTATGGGCTCCTCTCCTTTAATAAGCCGATAGCTTTAAAGGTTAATGTGGCAACAAGGTTTGTTCGAACTTAACTGTTCCTTTCACATCCCGAACTTGTAAGGTAAAGTTACCAAATTTGTCTATAGAACCAACGCCGTAGTTCATAAAGTCTTTTGCCTGTTGATAATTCAAGCCACTGTCACCACCTTCAGGGCCATAAAAGAATAAACTTTCAGTACCCAGCGTTGTATCATAGTTTTTATTTGGAAATAATCCGGCATTAAGCGGCCCAGTTACAAATTCATATACCTGAAAATTACTATCATTGGCAAAAGGCGTATAACGGAATACTTCAGCAAAGTGCACATCTGTAGTAATCCAGACAGTATTATTTTTATTTTTCTGTAAGGTTTTAAAAATATCCACCAATTCAGACTCAAAGCCTTTTAAATGGTTGCCATAATCAGTACCTGCATCAAAATTAGCCCATCCATCACGACCACCACTCGGCGGGTAACCTGTAGGAATCGAAATAGGTACACTGGAAACAATTAATTTCCAGGTAGCATCCGATGACGACAATTTCTGCTTTAACCAGGTTAATTGTTCACGACCTAGCATGGTTTTACTGATTACCGTATCATCCTGACTACTATTGGCATCTCGATACTGACGGTTATCCAGGAAAAAGACTTCCAGATGTTTCCCCCAGCGAACATTTCGATACAGGCGATGTGGCGTCTCCGCATGTTCAGCAATCGGATTATAGTTAAGCATAGCGTGCATACCAATAGGCAGTAGATGCTCACCGGCAGTATACGGCTTACTACTACGCGTATCATGTAACGGACCAAAATCATTTACAACTTCATGATCATCCCAGACCGCATAGTACGCAACACTGCTGAGTAATTCCCGAAAGCCCTCATCCTCTTTATTATATTTCCAGTGTGCCCAGTAATTTTTCAGGTCGGCCGACTTTACAAAATCACCAGGAATCTGGCTGTTTCCATAACGGCCAATATTAGCACAAGTACCGTCTGCATAAATCATGTCCCCTAAGCCAATAAAAAAGTCCATTTCAATTTCATTAATCGCTTTAAATACAGGAAATCCTTCTTTACTATCCCGGCAAACATTTTGTCCCGCCAGATCACCACCCCAGGCAAATACAATCTCCTGATTAGCATTGCTATTTGGAGCAGTTCTGAACTCACCTTCCTCAACGTTACCAGCAGATCCTTTGCTTTTATTTTCTGCATTCGTAAACCATACCTTATATTCATATTCGACATTTGCACGTAAACCTTCTACCTTTACTTTCCCTGTAAAGTCATTATTAGCCGTCACTTTTTTGACAACGTGTTTTCTTACTCTGTCTCCCATCACTACAACATGCATGTTAGATTCAGCATTTGTACGCGACCAGATAATCGCGCTGTTATTTGTAACATCCCCCGCCGAAACACCATGCGTTACCTTTAGTGAATTTTTTCCGGCATCGTCTGCCATAACCGATGAACTAACGATAGATGCAACTGCAATATTAATTGCAGCAGAGAAATAAAGAACTTTCTTATTAGTCAACATAATTATTTCCTTAGATTAGGTTAGATAAACCTGAATTTTATCTATGAAATGATAAAACGTTTTTTACGGTCAGATGAATTTTAGATTAAATTAATTGAAATCTTTGCTTCACAAATAATGCATCATTCTGAAACATTTTTTTTCTATTCTTCAGGTTGCATTTCTTTCAGTTGGAAATGTATACCCTTGTCTAAAATTTATAAAAAGGAAATAAAAAATGCTACGTAAAATACATACGCTTGGTTTTGCATTCATTGTATCTGTGATATTAAATATTGCATACGCAAGTCCTGCAGATGACAATCACTACAAAAACAGTAAAAATACGAATTTTCAAGTTGGTCCACGCCCCATTTTTTTAATCAACAGCATGAATAACGGTAAACTTAAAGAAGAATTATCTGCCTGTGCTAACAAACGTATTAAAAAAACAGATTTCTCGATCGGTCACAGAGGTGCGGCAATGCAGTTCCCTGAACACACTAAAGAATCGTATGAGGCAGCCGCAGTTATGGGAGCAGGTATTCTGGAATGTGACGTGACGTTTACTAAAGATAAACAATTGGTATGCCGACATTCACAATGCGATTTACATACAACAACCAATATTCTTACAACTCCTTTAGCTAAAAAATGTTCTGTTCAACCTGATTACAATAGTGAAACACCTTTCGCTAATGTTAAGTGTTGCACCAGCGATATTACAGTCGCTGAATTTAAATCACTGAAAGGTAAAATGGATGCTGCAAATCCTTCGGCAAAAACGATTGAAGCTTATTTGAATGCCACACCTGACTGGCGAACTGATCGTTATACAGGCCAGGGGACATTACTAACGCACGCTGAAAGTATTTCGTTATTTAAAAAACTAAATGTTAAAATGACGCCTGAACTTAAATCACCCAGCGTTCAAATGCCATTCCAGGGAACCTATACACAACAAGATTATGCTCAACAAATGTTAGACGAATACAAGCAGGCAGGCGTAAATCCCAACAAAGTATTTGCACAGTCATTTAATGTAGAAGATGTTAAATATTGGATTGAAAACGAACCTCGTTTTGGTAAACAAGCCGTTTATCTTGATGGCCGCTATGACGATCCTGCTTTCGATCATACAAATCCAGGCACCTGGGAGCCAACAATGGAACAACTGGTTGCTGATGGCGTTAAAATAATTGCACCACCAATGTGGATGCTTGTAGCATTAGATGAAAATAATAAAATTGTACCATCAACTTATGCGATGGCAGCAAAAGAAGCCGGGCTTGAAATAATTACCTGGACATTGGAGCGTTCAGGATTATTAAAAGATGGCGGTGGCTGGTATTATCAGACTACAAATAATGCTATTACAAAAGATGCCGACACTTATATCATGCTTGATGTATTAGCAACAGATGTCGAAGTATTAGGTGTTTTCTCTGACTGGCCCGCAACTGTAAGTTACTATGCAAGTTGCAAAGGTCTCGATTAAATTCAGACTCAGTTCTGATTAATTAAGATCTATAAAAAGGGCGGTTTTAAACCGCCCTTTTTATCCTTTATTTAAATGATTAACGTCCAATGCTGTAATATTCAATACCACTGGATTTCATCATTTTCGGATTATACTGGTTACGACCGTCAAAAATAACCGGTTCAATTAACAACTCCTGAATAGTTTGCTTATCAGGCGCCTTAAATTGCTGCCATTCTGTTACCAGAATTAAAGCATGCGCACCCTTTAAAGCCTCTTCTTTAGTGCCCGTTAAGCGCAATTCACTTCGATGCCCATAAATACGCTGACATTCATCCATCGCTTCAGGATCATAAGCCTGTATAGTAGCCCCATTTTCCCACAGAGCTTCCATTAACACTCTGCTTGGCGCCTCACGCATATCATCGGTATTCGGTTTGAAGCTCAGCCCCCATATTGCAAATGTTTTTCCGGCAAGCTTATTGTTAAAATGCTTCTGTATTTTAGTAAATAAAACATGTTTTTGTCTGTAATTAACCGCTTCAACTGCTTTTAATAAATCTACGTTCATCTCCTCTTTGTCTGCCGCTCGAATAAGAGCCTGAACATCTTTTGGGAAGCAGGATCCCCCGTAGCCACAACCTGGATAAATAAAATGGTAACCAATTCTGTTATCTGAGCCGATACCCTGACGAACAGCCTCAATATCTGCACCAAATTTTTCTGACAAATTAGCAATTTCATTCATAAAGCTTATTTTTGTTGCCAGCATACAGTTTGCAGCATACTTGGTTAACTCTGCACTTCTAATATCCATCACAAGAATTTTATTATGGTTCCTATTAAATGGGGCATAAAGCTCTTTCATTTTATCTGCAATCAGCTCATTATCTGTTCCAATGACGATCCTGTCTGGTTTCTGACAATCATTAACAGCAGCCCCTTCTTTAAGAAACTCCGGGTTTGAAACAACATTAAATGCAATCTCAACATTTCTTTCCGTAAGAATTTTATTAACTGTTTGTTTGACTTTATCAGCCGTTCCGATTGGCACTGTGCTCTTATTAATAATAATTTTTTCATTTTTCATGTGTCTTGCAATAGACGATGCAACATTTAATACATACTGCAGGTCAGCAGAACCATCTTCATCGGGTGGTGTCCCCACTGCAATAAACTGAAATTCACCAAAATTAACAGATTCTTCAATGTCAGTCGTAAATGTCAAACGACCTTCATTATAATTTTCCATAACCAGTGTCGATAAGTTAGGTTCATAAATTGGAATAATTCCATTTTTTAGGTTCTCAATTTTATCCTTATCAATATCCATACAACATACATTATGACCCGCATCTGCTAATACCGCAGCTTGCACTAATCCAACATAACCTACACCAAAGACGGTTACTCTACTCATAGTTCATTCTCTGTTTTATTTAAAATTTTTTGTGGGACAATCAGGCATGTGAACGAATACTATCGTCCAGAGGAATTTTAGTTAATGATTTATAGGCTTGATCTTTTAGTATACTTTCAAATTCGGTATTAACCTGCGTCCAGCTCTGTTTGCATGCGTATTGCGCTGCTTGATGCTTATTATTTTCAAGTAATTGCAAGTCTGTAACATAATCACAGGCATGACTGATAAATTCGTACTTGTTATTGACATTGGCACTCATGCCATTAATACCATGCCTGATATGCATATTAGCGGCTGCATAATCAAAAGCAACCACGCCCAGACCGCTCGCCATGGCTTCCAGTACAACATTACCAAATGTTTCTGTTAAGCTTGGAAATATAAAAATATCGCTCGACGCATAGTACTTAGCCAGCTCTTCACCTTTTCTCATTCCTGCATAAATGAAATCCGGGTTTTCCTTACGCATTTTTCCAAGCAGAGGGCCATCACCAACCAGTACAAACTTAACTTGCTTATTTCGTCTTAGCATCATCTCATATGCTTGTACGGCAAGATTGAGATTTTTTTCTGCAGCTATTCGACCCACATACAAAATGACAGGTTCATGATCATTTGCTGCTCCCCAACTCATTCTCAGACTTAAACTTCTTTTTTGCGGATTAAACAGTTCCGTATCAACCCCGCGACTAAGTATGGAAACGTTTTTAATACCCATATCCAGTAACTTATGTTTTTGCCCTAGAGTAGGTGTTAGCGTCATATTGCTTTTATTGTGATGTGACACCAGGTAACGCTCTACCAGCCATGCTATCACGCCGACACCGTAGTGATGGCTATAAGACTGAAAATTGGTATGAAAGCCACTAACCGATGGAATACCCATTTTCTTCGCGATATTAACAGCGGAGCGCCCTAACGGGCCTTCAGTAGCAACATAAATTGCATCAGGACGTTGCTCGGCCCATAAGCTTTTAAGCACACTTGTCGAAGGTAGGCCAAATTTTGCTTCACTATAACGAGGAATAGGAATACCTTTTACAGGAATGTAATCAATCCCCGTTGGTAGCGCAGCGATATCACGATCTTCTGAATCGGTACAAACCAGTTGTAGCTTGTGGCCTTTGTCAACTAATCCTGATACTAACCGTCCTAGTGTCATAGCCACACCATTGATATCAGGCACAAATGTTTCAGTTACAATCGTGATTATCATTTTCCACAACTCATTTATATTTAATAAAGTCTGTAATAAAACAGATTAAATCTAGTTTGGAAAATTATATGAAGTGTATTTGATAGTAATATTTAATTTTTATGACACTTATATTAAAACAATCAACGAAACTAGCAGGATATTTCCAGCTAATCTGTATTTACAGCAACATTTATCCATCTTTCATAAAAATGTCATATTGAGCATGCACTATAGCGTGTAAATTTTTCATTAAGGTTACAAAAGTTATTTCTACCAACCACCCGGGCTGTTATATGACTACATTGCAATATTCATTATATATTCTTCTTGCCTTTTATATATTAAGAAAAATACAAATCAGGCTGAGATTGTCGATGGCAAAGCACCCATCTTTAACCGGCCATTCCAAAATGTCACGTCGAATTGCTAAAATTGTTCCTACTTATCATATAGAAGAAGACAATTTTTTTTGCAGCGATAACGCTCCTGATAATATTAAAGAAAAAAGAAAAGCAGGTTTTGATAAAATTGCAGCCCACTTTTATACAACCATGGCTAAATCAATCGCTGCGGGTGAACAACTTAAGAACAGTGTGTCTGATGTTGATTTTACCCATGCATATCGTGTTCCCTTTCAATTTAGTCAATTTATTAAGGATAAAATAAAATTTTCGACTATCGTAACGCAAACCAGGGGTAACCAGATTAAAGATCTTGATGGTAACTGGACGTATGACTTATCAGGTTCTTATGGTGTTAATTTATTTGGTTATGAATTCTATAAAAAATGTATGCAAGAAGGCCATGATATGGTCAGGTCGCTGGGGCCAGTACTTGGTTCCTATCACCCGGTTATAGCCGAGAACACGGAATGTCTTAAAAAAATTTCGGGGCTGGACGAAGTTTCCTATCACATGTCTGGTACCGAGGCGGTTATGCAGGCAGTTCGTTTGGCGCGCTACCACACGGGCAAGTCTCATCTGGTACGTTTTTGTGGTGCTTATCATGGATGGTGGGATGGTGTTCAACCTGGCGTCGGCAATCAACGTAACAACGATGACATATATACTCTTAAAGAAATGGATAAAGACACTCTTAAAGTACTTAAAACACGAAAAGATATTGCCTGCGTGTTAATAAATCCATTGCAAGCAATGCACCCAAATATAAATCCACCCAGTGATGCTATGTTAATAGCCAGTAGTCGACAGGCGAACTTTGACAAGCAAGCTTATATTAACTGGCTACACGAACTACGCGAAGTGTGTACCAATCGTGGTATCGTCCTTATTATGGACGAAATTTTTGTTGGTTTTCGTCTGGCATATAAAGGTGCACAGGAATATTTCAATGTAAAAGCTGACATGGTGACATATGGTAAAACGCTCGGTGGCGGACTACCCATTGGCGTAGTCTGTGGCAAACATCATTTAATGAAACGTTATCGTGAAGATCGCCCTACTCATATCTGCTTTGCTCGCGGCACTTTTAACTCGCACCCGCTTGTGATGGCATGTATGAACCGTTTCTTACATGCTATACAGGATGAGCTTATCCAGTCGCAATATAAAGACATCGACTTATTCTGGAACAACCGTGTTGAACAACTAAATGACAAGCTGGCTGAACATGAATTACCGGTAAAATTCGTAAATATCGTTTCTGTCTGGACAATTTTATTTACCGTACCCAGCCGCTATAACTGGATGTTCCAGTTTTATCTGCGCGCGCAAGGACTAACAATTAGCTGGATTGGAAGTGGTCGCTTAATAATAAGCCATGATTTTACTGATGAAGAGTATGCAATTGTTATGGAAAAAATCGTTTCAGCAGCAGAGAATATGAAAAAAGATGGCTGGTGGTGGCAAGGGAATAATATGAGCAACAAGTCGATTAAGCGACAAATCGCTCGCGAATTAATTACCAGCGTGATTAAAAGAAGTAGACTTTAACAACATTAATATCCAAATATTTTCAATAATCCGTTTAATATAACCAGCCTATAGTAACAATGATATATCATTTACACATTTGAAGATAAGAAGGCCGTTATTATGTCAGCACAGACTTCCGGCCGCGACTGTAAGATCATATGTGGCCCCTCAACACGGGTAAGAGTAATATTTTTATTACCGTATCTCATCTCTAATCCCATCCGCGCAGGTACAACTCTATCATTGATTGCCTGAATATACAGTAGCGGCATATCAATCATACCAAGCTGATCGCTAACGTCTGTCTCGTTGATTATATTAATTCTTGCTTTAAAATCAGCCGGACTAACTATATCCAGTAATTTATAAGACATAGATTTTACTTTATTATTTGTTTTATCATCTGTCGCAAATATATCTATTACTTTTCTATTTAATATTGAGTTACAGAGCAAACTATTTGGCAGATATTTTGCTATTTTAGTAAGCCAGGGCAAAGGTGTTTTAGTAAAAGTGGCACTTAGTACAGAAGCACGATAATCGAATTTTTTTCTCGACAAAAGTGCTAACGCCACCGGCCCGGAAAAGGACTCTGCAATTAAAGAAACCGGCACATCAGCAGGGATTTGTTTTTCTGCACTGTCAACGCACTGAACAAAAGTTGATTCATGCGAATACTTAATGATATGTATATCAAACTGTTTTTCCAGATAAGGATGTATTGGAAAAAATAAATCACCTGTTCCATCCAGTCCAGGAAGCAATACGACATGATGTTTAGAAGACAAAATGATGAGGCCTCCAGCTATTATATTGACAATAGATATTTACATTTTTTATTCTTATGTGTCTTAAACAGTACTAATCTTCATATGCCGAAGAATCTATAAATCAAGAGAAAAATAAGCCCAGCCTCCAGGTACACTATATTTTACATAGGAATTCTGATTTCAAAGCAAGCACCGGATAAATCACCGGGGATCAAATTTATCTCGCCACCAACTTTCTGCAACATTTCCCGACAAATATGTAACCCTAAGCCCGTACCTTCTATTGTCGGTTTTGTAGTGAACATAAGATCAAATATTTTTTCACGAATATTCTCTGGTACACCAGGACCATTATCACTAACCTTGATGATACGACTTGCTTTGGCATCTTTACTAATTTCAGTTATCAATTGAGGTTTACTAATATTTTCCATCAACATCGCATACGAAGCATTTACGTATAAATTTATCAGTATCTGGGCAAGCATATTAGTTGGCATTGAAACATTGTCTTCTGAAATCAGATTATTCTTTATTACAATATCTACACCTGTTAATTTATGTGAGCAAAGACGGTTGGCAGCGTCGATAGCTGTGCTAATAGAACCCTCCGACTGATTTTCTGATTCCTCAGCACTCAACAGTACACGAAAAGAATTAACCAGCTCTGTTAATTTTTTTACTGCAAAACAAACATCTTCAATTTTAGCTGTAATATAGGGATCGTCATTAGACTTTTCTACATATGTTTTTATCAATTCAGCTGAAAAACCAATTGATTGTAGAGGGTTAGACAATTCGTGAATAAGGCCTGAAGTCAATATTCCCAAAGTACTCAGTTGTGTATGTTGTAATTTTGAATTTTGCGTTCTTATACTCTCACTCACATCCCTCATCACACACAAAATTAACCCCTCGCCAATAGGAGCGAGTGAGATATCCAGAAAAATCTCCTCTCCATTTTTCTTTACCCCAACAGGTTGAACATTTGTCCCCATCGACCTTTTGTATGGATTTTTGCTATACATTGAAATAAAACCTGGGTGTTGACGCCTGTAGCGCTCAGGTATAAGGATATCAATTGGCTTACCTAAAACCTCGGAGGCATCATAACCAAATAGTTTGATAAATACGCTATTGCCGTAACAGATGAGTCCATCATTATTGGATACTAATACTGGTTCAGGTGTTAATTCGAATAGCCCAAATAAATGATTATAAACTTCAATGAATTTTACTACTTGCTCATCATGGCTCATAATATTTCATCCCTGGAATACACTAAATTTTCAAATCATTAGCATTAATTATTTAAAATACCTTTTTATAATATAGACGCTATTTGCCAAATGTATCATTACAATTTGTTTATCCAACAAACACATTAGTGAGCTAAAACTAATTTGAATAGAATCAATACGCAAATGTTAACGTGCATAATATATCTTTATTCTTTGCTTATTTAATTTACAAGCTACTCTTCAGCCTCGAAATATCTTGAAAGTGAAGATGCCAATAATATTTTTTTTCTATAAAAATTTGCAAGTTAAATATTATCGCGACATTACACTGCATTTATAAATATAGCATGCTTTTAAGCAGTGCAGGTATAGTCATGTGCTCAATCAATCGGAGATAAAGCCGGCCTTTTACTTACTTTAATTTGTCAGTATCAATTAACTACGCTTAATTAGCACTGCATTTCGAATTAATATCAAAACCAGCTATACGAATAAGTGTCCGCACAGAATAAACAAAATATATTTTACCCATAGAGTATTTCTATGCACCATTTAAGAGCAATATAAAATGATATGTCAATATTTAATAATAAACGTAGTGGATCTGGTTATATAAACAGATTTAAACAAAATAATATGAATCAACGAACGGAGCAGAAACTGCCAGAAAAATTTTAATTTGTTAGATTTTCTAATTTGATTGCATGCTATGGAGAAAAACATCCACTAATACGGGAAAATAAAACCCGTATCAGCGAATACATTAAACATTTTAAACGTTTCTGTTTACAGCATGATGCATTGGATCGATAAGTTCTCCACGTAGCAGATGTAGTGGCGACTTATGATAGATTTTAATGTCATGATAAGGATCAGTAATAATTTTTGTACACCATACCAAACCGGACTGCACTCCTTTTAAAAAGAATAAATGTATGGTTCTAAATACAAGTCCAGCACCACCGATAGCTATCCATACAATACTCACATTATAAGCAAAGGTGTATATATCGGTATAAGCAGCGACAGTACCGAATAAATCAGGAGAAAACAGAACCAGAAGCGGACTACTAAACCAGATAGCGATTAGTATAATTTTTCGTTTCAGGTTATAACCAACTTTAATCTCTTCTTTGTATTCATGCGAGGCCTGGTTTACTTCATCGTATTCTTGTGGTTCAAAAAAGAAGTGTCCGGATTGGCGTAAACCCATTGCCAGTATCCATCCAAAAAATGCCGACACAACAGGGTTTATAAACAGGAAAACATAAGCCACAAGAAAACAAATAGCACTAAAAAAATGTAAAGACTGATTAATACGACTTTGATGATAATAGCGATGATCATCCCAACGTTGTACTTTAAGTTCTTCTAAAAAGTTCATTTGTATTACCTTTGTATGATGTGTAAATCATGATCATAGTGACTAACTATGTCAATTATGTGACAAACTGATACACCGTTTAAATCGAAAACAATGCTTCACCCATTTTAATACCCTGACCCAGTATAATATTGTCACAAAATTTTAAATTATTACTCGCAAAAACGATAATAGTTGAGCCATGTTGAAAATAGCCCAGCTCTTCACCTTTATTAAAGGATACATTACAAGATATTCTGTTAGGACCTTTGTATTTTAGATCCAGTGTTTCTGCCAAAAATTTAAACCGTAAACTTGCAACCATGATCGCAGCCACAGGCACCAGGGTTAAATTCGCATTGATATTATCCAGCTTAATATCAAGTACCGCTCGTTCGTTCTTGCAATAAAGTTTTTCAACCCTTTTTAATGCAATAGGATTTACATTCCACGTATCACCAGATATATAGTTAATTTCAGATATAGAGCCAGCATAAGGAGCATGGAACCGGTGATACATGGTCGATTTTAATCTTAAGGTAACATACAAACCGTTTCTATATTTATCGACAAGGTCTTGTCGAGGTAATAAGTCATCTAATGTATATGGAAATCCTTTGGCTTGAAATAACTGTGTATCGTTTATCTTTCCGAAGCTACCAATAATGGCATCACACGGGCTTGATATAATATTTTCAGCCGGATGAATTGTCCTGGCACCAGCTTTTAGCTCACGAATGAAACAGTCATGCATGCTTGTAAAACTTGTTTTTTTCGCTTCATTTAAATCAAGATCATGTGCAAATAATTTCCATATTTTAATTGACAGAAATTTCACCGGGAAAAATTCAATTCGACTAAACCAACCCATAAAAAGCGTAACATAACGCCTGGGAATTCGATTCGTTAGTAAAAAATTAATATTTTCTTGTTGCGTAACTCGTGAAATAACAGAGGAAATGAGTGCCATAGATAACCTGTAACATTCTTCAGATAAAATAAAATCAACAAAGGCTAGCACTATAATATAAAATTTTTATGACAGTAACTATCCGTCATAAAACATTCAATTTATTACAATCCTATTGTCATATTCATATACTTAAATGCTAAGTAATAAATTATGACAGAGCTTTATCATGAGTTTATATAAGCAGGATTCTAAAATTCAGAAAACAAAATTCAAATATCGTTCAATATTTATTTCCGATACACATCTGGGAACCAAATATTGCCATGCTGAATCACTGATTCAATTTCTAGAAAATACTGAGTCCGAATATTTATACCTGGTAGGTGACATTGTAGACCTTTGGGCAATGAAAAAAAATATCCATTGGCCCAAACAACACACTCAAATACTCAAACTTATTCAGGATAAAGCTAATAATGGAACAAAAGTTATTTACACCCCCGGGAATCACGACAATGCTTTTCGTGTTTTCTCCGGCAAGCATATCGGTAACATTCAGGTAAATACTTTTATAAAACATTCTACTGCTGATGATCAGGAATTGTTAATCATTCATGGCGACCAGGTTGATCCTTTGATGCATACTCACGTAGGTCGGTGGTTGCATTATATTGGTGATATTGGATATGACTTTATTTTATATATTAATCGCCACCTTGGGCGATTCAGAAAGTTACTTGGCCTTAAATACTGGTCACTCGCCAGTTTTGTTAAAAATAATTTAAAAAATGCGATGAAGCATATTTCTACTTATGAGAATTTACTAACAAGCCTGGCACGTGAACATAACGTTACAGGAGTTGTGTGTGGTCATATCCATTATCCACGCTTTCATACCATCAATGAAATTAAATACTTTAATACTGGCGACTGGGTTGAACACTGTACTGCTCTAACAGAATCGGATACTGGTCAGTTCAACCTTGTAAAATGGTCTGAGTTGGCAGAACAACTTAATAATATTCGTACTATCAAACCAATTGCTGCTTAATCAAATGGGAAAATATTATGTATGAAAAAGTTTTTAATGCTGACATGAAAATATGCGGTTTTTTTAATCGCGCCTGTCGCTACAATATCATACAAATTTTATTTTCCATTATTTCACGTCTTGGCAATGGTCTGTTCTGGTATATCCTAATGCTTGGCTTGCCTGTTATCTATGGCCTGTCGGCTATTCCTGTTGTATTACAAATGGTTTTATCCGGACTGCTTGGCCTGCTAATCTATAAATATATAAAAAATAACACCGAAAGATTAAGACCTTATATGGTAAATGAAACAATTAAGCTGGGCACCCAACCTCTCGACCAGTTTAGTTTTCCTTCAGGACATACTCTACATGCCGTTGGTTTTACTAACACCCTGTGTTTTTATTACCCTGAACTTACTATCGTCCTTTTCCCTGTGACGGGACTTGTTGCAGCGTCCAGAATGATTTTAGGTTTGCACTATCCTTCCGATGTGCTGGTTGGCGCCTTTATTGGTCTAATAACTTCAGTATCAGTGCTGTTTATTTTCAATTAACCTTTTATTCTCCATATAAACTCTATTATCCAATAGACGCTTTAATAAAACTGTCATAAATCTTTCATTCCCCAGTCATCACATCAGCCTACATTTCGCATATAAAATTGAAAAAGTGAATGGAGAATAATTATGGCAACTATCGCAAGCGATGTTATTGAGCTGATTAGCAAACATGAAAAGTACAGTGTTTTTATTGCCGATAATGAGCATACTAAAAAGCTATGCTATAAGTTACGTTATGAAGTTTTTGCAGAAGAAATGGGCGCAGAATTGTCTGCAACAAATAACGGCCAGGACAAAGATCGGTTCGATGACCATTGTCATCATCTGGTTGTCTTTGATAACACGATTAATGAAATTGTTGCCACGACCCGTTTACTTGATAATAATGGTCGCAAACAAACAGAAATTTTCTATTCAGAGACTGAATTTGATTTAAGCAATATCCTTAACCCGGACGTTAGCTATATTGAAATTGGACGCACTTGTATTCACCCTGCTTATCGTCGTGGTGCCGTACTGGCGATGTTATGGCGAGGAATAGCCGATATCGTTGTTAATAACAAAATCGACTACCTGATTGGTTGCGCAAGCATTCCTTTGTCAAGTGGTGATAAATATATTAACAGCGTAATGAACCATATTACCAAAAACCATTATGCACCGGAAAGCCTGCGTGTACAGCCACTGGTGCCTCTCAGGCTATCGGATGAATACAGTCATGCTGACGATGCTATATTGCCAACACTTTTAAAAGCTTACTTGCGTCAAGGTGCCCTTATCTGCGGACAACCTTACTGGGATGCAGCCTTCGGTGTTGCTGATGTTTTTGTTCTGCTTGAATCGAGTAAAATAACTGTACGCTACTCAAAACATTTTATAGCGCGAGCTGAGGGATAAATTGATTATAGCGTTTGGGCGCGTTTCATACCGGGGCGCGCTCTATTTGTTCCATATACTAATCGCGCTACTGGTTAGTATTTTTTACCCTTTTGTTACTGGCAGGCAATGGATTTACAGCGCACAAGGAAAACAGTTTAAACGCTGGTGGCATCGACGCGCGTTGTACATACTGGGAATTCATTTAACCCAACAAGGCCAGCCAACTCAATTAACCAGCTTGGTTGTTTCTAACCATATATCATTTCTTGATATCAGCGTTATTGCTTCTGTCTGTGACGTTACTTTTTTATCGAAGTCCACGTTACGCTTTTGGCCGATAATTGGATTTATATCTACCCGGATGGGGACTATCTTTATTCCTCGCCGGAATAAAATGCATCTGCTAAATGTTAAATATTCAATTAGTGAAATAATGCAAAAAAACCTGAGTCCGGTGATTTTCCCGGAAGGAACAACAACCTTAGGCAAAACGGTCAGCAAATTTCATTCCGGGCTATTGCAATCGGCTATTGATACAAATAAACCTGTCCAACCCGTTGCGCTCAGTTATATTCGTGCCGGAAAGAACGACAGAGTCGCAGCCTATATTGATAAAGATAATTTTGTTATTTCTGTTATAAAAATAATGGCACAGCATAAAACCAATGTTTATATCAGTCTTTGTGAATCACTGGATAGCCAATCAAAAACCCGCCATGAACTGGCTATAACCAGTCGGCAACTTATTTGTAATAAGATTCATAGCCATCAAGTTCAAACTGCAGCTTAAACCCTGAATCTAAAACGCGGTAAACTTATATTAAACTTTAAGGCAATTAAACGGGCAGCAAATATAAACCCACCGGCAATAATTGCCGCGATAGCCACATCCACTTGCCAGTATAGAAGCCCAATAAAAAATATTGAACCACCCCAACAAACAGTGGCGTACAATGGACTTAAAAACACTACCGGTGGTTCATTAGTTAATACATCCCGAAATATACCGCCCATCGTACCGGTCATTACACCCATAAAGCTGGCAACTAACCAGGGAGTACCGATCATTAAAGACGCCAGCGTACCGGCAATACCAAAAGTGGCAAGCCCCGCCGCATCGGGAATTAAAAAAAAACGTGGCGATATCACTATAAGCCGTGCGGTAATAAACATCACTATCGCACTAACCAGTGAGACAATAAAAAAAATCTGGTCTTCAATCCAGAATACGTCTCTTCCTAACAACATATCACGTAATGAACCACCCCCCAGACCAGTTGCGACAGCGATAATAATCACTCCAAATAAATCAAATTTTTTAAAGCCAGCCTTTAATACACCCGAAGCGGAGGAAACAATTACCGCAAACAGGGTGATCCAGTAAAGACTATCTAAAAGTATTGGCGTAGGATTTAAAATAAATGTCATCGATAGATCATTATCGTCATGCGACCTGATCCGGATTAGCGCCAAACCAAAATGAGTGCTCTTTATCAAGAAATTCATACACGGGAATATAATGAGAACCATCACATGAAAAAGTCAGACCGATCATGCCATTAATAACATTTAAAGAGGCGGCTCTTAAATAAATATTTTCATCTGCCTGCCGTAAAGATCTAAAGTTCTCAAAAACCTCCGGGATCATATCAGGCTTGATCACTGCTTCGTCAGGGTACTTTCTGTTTTGATAAGCAAGAAAAATATCATGATCGAGTAATTCATCCAGAAGATGTATACGATAATTATAAGGTGAGTCGTACTGCCATAAGGTAACCCTTGAGCTGGAAAAATGGAACTTACCATGAAAAATACCATGCTCCGTCATCAAACGCTGAACCATTCCGGTAGCCAGTTCTATTTGTTCATCCATCAGACTATTTACGCGTTCCTGCATAAATAAAGTCCCGCGAATGGCAGGGTCACCGCGAAACTGTGACCATCCTCTCGTCGTTTCATTAATAGAGGAAACGGGTAAATCTTCCAGGTTAAAATCAACCGCTAAAAACCCGAGTAAATTATTATCGCTATCCTGGATCGACTGTAACGCGGTAATCACCGGCTTTTGATTACGCTGGCTAATATACACCTTGGATAAGATAAACCCCCGATAAGGCAGGTTACCATTTAAATATGGACGTTGAGATAAATCCTGTTCAGAATATTCTGACTCAATCTTATCCTTTAATATATTTGAGCTTACCTGTATTCCATCCGTATCCAAAAGGTAGGCAAGATGAGCATAGGGTAACGATGATAATAATTCCTGCAGAGCTTTATCCCGGTAGGGAGCCGTCCAGAGCGAATGGCCATTATCAAGTAATTGTTTGAATGAGCTTTTAAGCCTGTCAGCAATTAATCGCTTTTTCTGAGAAACAATATCTTCAACTGTCATAATATAAATACACTAATTTAAATACAAATAAAATGATAAATACTAATTAAATACTTCGAGCAATCTTCGTGCCTGTTTAAAAAACGTTAAAACTATCAATATGCGAGTAAATTGATCAAATACCATGCATTTACTACTCAGACGCATTAAAACAGTGCGTCTTCATAAGCCTAAGATATCGACACATTGCCTTTTACTACCTGACTCACAGTCAAACCCTGAACCAGAATAGAGAATGCTACGACCAGATAGGTAATCGTCAAAATAATCTCTCTTTCTGTTCCTAACGGTAAAGACAGTGCCAATGCAATCGATATACCGCCACGCAAGCCACCCCAGGTCATTATTTCGATTACCCGGGGACTAAAACTACGTAATTGGCTTAGTATCTTAATCGGGAATGCAACACTTACAAAACGAACACCCAGAACCAGCGGAATAACCGCCATTGCAATCAGAAAATACTCCACCTTAAACGATAACACTAATACCTCAAGCCCGATAATAACAAAGAGAATAGCATTAAGAATTTCATCTATTAATTCCCAGAAATTATCAAGACGCAATTGCGTTGCACTGCTCATAGCTTGCTGCCTGCCATGATTACCTATCAGTAAACCTGCAACGACCATCGCAATCGGACCAGACATATGCAGGGCATGCGCTAAGGCGTACCCACCCATTACCAACGCAAGCGTTAACATAATTTCTATCTGGTAGTTATCAACGGTTCGTAACATAACAAACGCGCCATAACCGATCAGTAACCCAAATATAATGCCACCGATGGCTTCCTGAACAAAAAACAGAGTAATACTTACGGCCGTCGGCTCTGTACCGCCCGCTGCAATACCAAGTAATACAATAAAGATAACAACTCCAACACCATCATTAAATAATGATTCTCCGGCTATCTTTGTTTCCAGACTTTTGGGTGCACCGGCCTTTTTCAAAATACCCATGACGGCAATGGGATCGGTTGGCGAGATTAAGGCTCCAAATAACAAACAATATATATATGGGACATCTATCGCAAAAGCCGAAAAAACCAGCCAACTTAAACCACCGACTAAAAATGTTGATACCACAACACCAAATGTCGCCAGCGAAAATATCAGCCATTTTTGTTTGGCAAGATCGTGCAGGTTTACATGCAGTGCGCCAGCAAACAACAGGAAGCTTAACATGCCATTCATTAAAGTTTGATGAAAGTCTATCCCTCGTAATATCGATTCGGCGTGTAGAAATAACCCTTCAAAACCTAACTTACCGGCAATAATTAATATGGCAGATATCATCAGGGCGATTAACATAACACCGATGGTGGTGGGGAGTTTTATATATCGGTAGTTAAGATAGCTAAAGATAGCAGCGAGTGTCATAAGTATCGCAAGCGTGTTCAGTATATTCATATACGTTCTTCTATTTTTTATGGTTAGAAATAAAATTGGCAACGTTAAACAAAACAACTGATTAGAGATAATATCCGTTTCATGAAAACATCTGAATCATAAACATTTCGGGTCAACTTAAAACTGATAAGTCTATTATAATTTAAACAACTTCTCTGCTTGCAAACCGGGATAAATCACCGCTTAAACCCATAGCCTGCTTTATGACCATATTTTTCACCAACGGAACCTGGTTAACCAGGTTCATACCCATATTTCGTAATTCTCTAACGGCGTTTAATTCACTACCAAACAAATTTTTAAAGCCGTCCATTGCTGCCATTACCGCTAAATTATCGGCTTTGCGCCAACGTTCATATTGCCTTAGCACTGAAAAACGATTAATTTCTTTGCCAACTGAGCGGGCATCGATCAAAGTTTGCGCTAACGCTGCGGCATCGGCTAACCCCAGATTAACACCTTGTCCGGCTAACGGGTGAATAGTATGTGCCGCGTCACCAATTAATGCCAGGTTCGATTTTATATAATTTTCCACGACAAAAAACCGTAGTGGGAACACGGCTCGTTGACTGCAAGACTGTATGTCACCAAGAAAATTATCGGACGCAATGGTTAGTGCTTTTTTAAAGTCGTTTTCAGACATTATTTTAAGTTCTTCAGCATGTTCAGGCGTAGTACTCCAGACTATTGAACTGTAATTTTCCTGCAAGGGTAAAAATGCCAGTGGCCCATCCGGCATAAATCGTTGCCACGCTGTTTTCTGATGAGATTGTTCAGTTTGTACATAACACACCAACGCAGCCTGATCGTAATCCCAGCCACGTTTCATAATTTTTGCCTGCTGTCTAAGCCATGAATGACTGCCATCGGCACCAACAATAAGCGAACAGGTAATCACTTGCTCATCATCCAGTAGCAGAACCATCTGATTATCATTTTCAATCAATTTTTTACATTGTACCGGCGCCAGTACCGTAATGTTGTCAAACGCAACCAGTCGCTGTTGAAGCGCATATTGAATAACATTATTTTCAATAATATATCCCAGCGACGACTCGGCAATATCGGCACTATCAAAATGCACAACACCATTGCCCATCGCATCCCAGACATGCATATCGCGATAGGGGCTAACTCTTAATGATTCAATGACTTCCCAGACACCCGTGTTACGAAATATATTCTCGCTGGCCCGGGTAATGGCACTGACGCGCAAATCAAACTGTGATTTTTGATTGGCATCCAGCAATTCAGGTTGACTACGAGGTGGCGCGTTATCTATAACGGCAATTGAAAGTGTTTCATCACTATCAGCAAGCATACAAGCCAGTGTCGCACCCACCATGCCACTACCAACAATACAAATATCATATTGACTCATAGTGGTAACCCCCGGGCGAGACGACTGGCCTTGCCAACAAATCCCATCGCCTGACGACCAATTTGCTTTTTAATTCCCGGGAACATATCAAATGCGAGCAACGCCATATTTCGCCCAACGACTAATGGCAAAAATTTTGTGGTAAACAAGCGTACCAGGCTATCGGTTGCCATGCTGGTTTGAATTAAATCACGTTGACGCCAGGACTGATATTGCCTGAGGTAATAATCCTCCCCAAAATCATTTTTATACCGTTGAGCATTAACTATTATTTGCGCCAACGAGGCTACGTCGCGTAAACCAAGGTTAAAACCCTGACCGGCAACCGGGTGCAAAGTATGCGCGGCATTTCCTATTATTGCCAACCGTTGCTTTACCGATTGTCTGGCTCGCATTAGCGATAAGGGATAACTAACTCGTTTACCCGTTTTAATAAAACGGCCGGCACGATTTCCAAAACGTTGTTGTAATGCTGACAGAAATTCATCGTCATCCAGTTGCAAACAGCGCTCGAATTGCTCATTTGTTAACGTCCACACTAATGAATAACGGTTACTTGTGTCGTCGCAGTCGTTAAGCGGTAATAAGGCTAACGGGCCGCTATCAGTAAAACGCTCATAAGCAACATTATTATGCGCTTTATCGCAGGCAATATTCGTTATCACAGCAGTCTGGTTATAGGCCAGGTTTCGCGTTGCTACATCGGCCTGTTCGCGCACAATAGATTGACCGCCATCAGCGGCAACGAGTAATTTACATTTTAAACTGAGTGTTTTTTCGATTTGCTGACAGTTTATTTCAACTTCGGCATGGCTGTCGTTTAGTTTAAAATCGTTAAGTGTGGCCGGGCAATATAAAGTAATATTACTTTGCCCGGCCATATTCTGATGTAAAACCTGTCCCAGGTGTTGATTTTCGACGACATAACCCAGTGCATCTTT
>Ga0316207_10001808_pt1 | contig 24401 bp, 17 predicted proteins | sample 6weekpyrite_MG_FD_204943 | JGI IMG/M metagenome (GOLD analysis project Ga0316207, IMG submission 204943) | Microbial mat bacterial communities from mineral coupon in-situ incubated in ocean water Damariscotta River, Maine, United States -... | ecosystem: Environmental > Aquatic > Marine >... | reverse complement strand
GAAGTTTTTGAAGCTGATTTATGTACAGGTAAAGCAGCGCGATTCAGAACGCAGTGTAATTAAGCTTGAAAATTCCGTAGCCGTTCAATAGTTGTTGAATCGGCTACATTCCTTTTATCCCCCCGGGAATAGTTTCTTCATCTCGTTGTCAATCGTAGCGACGGCAGCGTAGCGGACGGGATTTCCAGATTTTACATTGCAGGCTTTGGCTATCCAGGTGAGGATGCGACTCATTCCTTTCGTCTCCAGCGATAAAGCAGGATCAAATTTAAAGGTTAGTAGAGAATAACGTTTAAAAAACAACAGCTTATACCGAATCGTTAGTGATGGCTCTGTGAAATTTATCTTCTCAGATTAAGGTAATGTTTCTATGAAGACTTAATAAATAATATTAATCAATATTAAAGAAAATATATCGCTTTTGGTTAAGGTGTTCTTATAAATAGAATTTAATAAATCTGTTGAATTTCATATCTGAGTTTCAATTTATTGTTATAATAATAATGAGCATTAGAGTGAATAAATATCTTGTTAATATGGCTTTAAATAAGTTCATTTCTAATTGCGAAAAGGTATAGTACGAAAAGCTTTAATTTATCTTTTATCACATTATTTCTTTAAAAGGCTTTGGAAAGAAAAATGTGTTTCTATACTATAGATCATGATATATGGAGATTGAAATGATCGACTTAGCTATCGTTAGTGATATTAGGCTATATCGAGAAGGACTAGGAAGATTACTCAGTGAATCGGGTACAATTAACGTAATCGGGGTGGTCACTAGTCACAATGAACTCCTCGGTTTACTTAATAAGACTCATCTGAATTTAGTTTTACTGGATATGCGCATGGTTGATAGTCGTGATGTTGTCACTTCAATCACTAGTCTTTATAACAAAACCAAAATAATTGTTATTGCAGTACCTGAAAATGCAGAGAATTATCTACTTTGTGCTGAATCGGGTATATCCGGGTATTTAACAAAAGAGTCTTCTGTTGAAGAATTAATAAGTGCGATAGAAACGGTTGGTAAAGGCGATTTATATTGCCCTGGATCTATTACAAAGAATATCCTCGATAGTATCAAACACAAACATGATACTCAGGCAGTTAAAGAACAACAACACTGCTATTCCAGTCTGCTCAATATACTTACACAGCGAGAAGCGCAGGTCGTCAAGCTAATTGCCAAAGGCCTGTCCAATAAGCAAATTGCCAGTAAACTGACGATTGAAATCTCAACGGTTAAAAATCATGTCCATAATATACTGGTAAAAATGGGTGTAGAAAGCCGTACTAAAGCCGCATGTATACTACAGGAAACCTTTTCTATTCATAGGACTGAACCTTTAGATCTAGATACTTAGATCCGCCCCGTCAAATCTATTAGATCAATTGAACCTCCCTCCTTTATAAACCTAAATCAGCCCTTACGGTTCGTTTAAGTCTTTCGCCGATTACGTTAACGTTACCAAAAAGTTTTACGAGGCGTTCATGGGACTACAGTGCCTAATAAGTGGAATATCGAACGGAATCCTTGGTGACATCATAAAAGATGTTCTAACCAGTAATAACAGCGATGTGTTCGAAGTAGATTCTATTAATGATGATTTATTTCACGAGCTGAGTCCCGAAATTAATTATTTGTTTGTAGGTATGAACAACAAAACACTACCTGAAGAATACAAGAATGTATTTAGTGCTAATAATGATCTGATCGTTGTCGAAATTTTAAATGATGGTAAAAGTCTGGGGCTCTATATCGATGATATTAATGCTTTAGTTCTCAATCAGATTATTAATATTCATGATTATCAAGACTAATAAACAGTCATTAGTCTAAATTCGAGCTAAGGCAGGAGAAGTAAGGGGTTTTTTTTATATAAAAATTGATTGTGAAAACATATTAGGAGATAGCCATGCCAAGTTATTTACATCCGGGCGTATACGTAGAAGAGATTCCCAGTGGTTCAAAACCTATCGAAGGTGTAGCAACATCAGTCGCGGCATTTGTTGGAGCAGCAACAAAAGGACCTGTTGGAGAGGCTGAGCTTGTTCAAAGCTTTGATGATTACAGTGACCTGTATGGTTCTATTTCTTCAGAAAATGATGCAATGGGAATGGCTGTTCAGGCTTTTTATCTTAATGGTGGAAAATCAGCTTTTATCTGTCGACTGGCTGGTGGAGGTTCTACAGAAGCATCAACAGAAATAGTAGGAGAAGGTGCCAGTGGAACGCCAACGGCTTCTCCTGTTTTACTGGTATCTGCCTCGAGTGCAGGTGAATGGGGTAACAGTGTTTTCATTAAAATAGTTAAACCTGATCAGGATTCATTAACCTTTGAGCTGGAAGTCGGTCACCAGGAAATCAATGATTCAGGTCTTAGTGAATTTGTTGCTGACGAAGTGTTTTCTGATCTTAGTATGCGACCAGATGATAGTTTGTATGCGCTCAAGACTGTCAATGATAGTTCGAAAATTGTTCAGCTATCACTCGGAGAATCATCAGATCTGGAAGATGCTAATGAGCAGTATCAAGCGGCGGTTCTCACCGGGGGTGAGTTATCGACTGCTAATGACTATTTCTTTAGCCAGATAACTTCTCCAATGTCATTGGGTATTAATATCAATGGTAAGGGTACAAAACAGATTACATTAACACCGGCAAGTTTCACCGCGGCCCTGGCCGGTACAAATCATGTTAGTGATGCAAACTCTGTTGCTGCTGAAATTCAAACGGCAGTACAGGCGCTTGGTACTGAAAGTATTTACCAGAACTTTACCTGTACCTATAGTACCGATCATTTCGTCTTAACGTCACCAGAACCTTCAGCAGATAGCGATAAGCCTACAGCCTCGATTGAAATTACCGCAGGTACGTTGGCCGGTCATCTCAGGCTGGATAATAAACAGATTGCAGAATTTGCAGGTACAGGAACACCAACGAGTTTTGGCTCGGCAACATACTTTTCTAATCAGATGGTTGATGGTGATCTGATTATTAATATTGATGATCATGGTGCTGAAACCATTACACTTGTTGTTTCTGCACTTGGATTAGGTGGTACTTCTAACCAGGATGATGGTGACAGGGTGGCTTTAGCTATTCAAAATGCTGTTCAGGCAATCAATCCTGCGATTCAATCTTATAAAGACTTTACATGTAGTTTTACCTCTACGCCGGCGGCAAACCGAGGTTTTACCTTAACTTCTGGAAGTGCCAGCGCGCGAACTTCATCAATACAGGTAACTGGAGGTACTTTAAGACCCATATTAGGATTAAATACCGGCAACTCAACAGCGGGTCGAAGTCTTAATCAGGGGACAGCACGAGTCATTCCTTTGCAGCAACTTGGTTTGTTAGAACAGGGTGAGCAGCTCCAAAGTGGCTCAGAAAATCCTGCTACTCCAAATGATTTTACCGATTTTTATGACAGCGTGTTACGTAAGGTTCGCGATGTCAGTATTGTTGTTGTACCTGGTCAGCACTGGGCAGATGATGGGTCAGGTAATCCATTCATTAGTGCAACATTAGCGCATTGCCAGTCAATGAAAAGTCGTATGGTAATTATCGATCCACCACCAAACCTTGAACTCGATCAGGCAGCCACTGTGAATTCTCTGGCTTTTCCATCGTCAACATATTCAGTGCTTTACTATCCATGGGTCAAGGTAGCAAACCCGTTCTATCACGCAGAAAAAAATCCTACAGCCGAGAAGACAATTGATGTATCACCATCATCATTTGCAGCGGGAATGTGGTCTAGAACAGATGGCAGTCGAGGTGTATGGAAAGCACCGGCAGGTATGGGTGCCGGATTGGTTGGCGCCGCAGGTCTTAAATATATCGTTGAAGATGGAGAACAGGACCAGCTAAATCCTCTGGGCGTTAACTGCTATAGGAAAATGCCGGGTGGTGGTCGTGTAATCTGGGGTTCTCGAACCTTGGCAACGAAGGCTGATCCAGAATGGCGCTATGTTCCTGTTCGGCGAACAGCAATCATGATTGAGCAGAGCATTTACAACGGAATACAGTGGGCCGTTTTTGAACCTAACGATCATCGATTATGGTCAGCATTGAGAAGCAATATCGATGGCTTTATGAATGGACTGTTTCGTGCAGGCGCATTTCAGGGCGCGAAAGCCTCAGATGCTTACTTCGTTCGATGTGGACTCGGCGACACAATGACTCAGGCGGATATTGATGCCGGGCAGGTTATCGTGATTGTTGGATTTGCACCGCTGAAGCCAGCTGAATTCGTTATCGTTCGTATTCAACAGAAAGTAAACCAGCAATAAATAAAGGAGATTAATTATGGCTGCACCACTTTTTCCAGCGAACGCTCATCGTCATGATCCGTATCGCACTTTTAAGTTCCAGGTTCTTGTCGATGGACAGCCTGTAGCTGGTTTAAAAAAAATGACCGCATTAAAGAAAACTACTGAAGCCGTCGATTGGCGGACAGGTGGAGATCCTACTCATGTAAGAAAACTTCCCGGTGGAACAAAGTTTGAAGCAATTACGCTGGAGCAGGGTTTAACGCATGATCCTATATTCGAAAACTGGGCCAATCTCGTCAATAACATTGAAGGTGATTCAGCAATGTCCTTAGTCAATTTTAGAAAAGACATTGTCATCAATGTAATTAACCTTCAGGGAAGTGTTGCAATTAGTTACCAGGTGAAAAGAGCGTGGGTTTCAGAATACCAGTCATTACCTGATTTTGATGCGGGCACCACGAATGCAGTGGGCATTCAAAGCATTAAACTTGAACATGAAGGCTGGGTAAGGGATACAGCCGTCAGTGAGCCATCAGAGTCATAGGGTAAAATTTTATAGGAATTGAACAGTGCAGGTTCATGAAGTTACATTGCCTGGAGGTTTTTTAAAGGATGGTAAGCCGGTTAAGAAGGCGATCTTTAAACCGGTGACAGGTAGGCTTGAACAAACTCTAATCGACTACCATCCAGATAGTAATCGACCCGAGTATGTTACGCATTTACTGGTCACTGCACTCGATAAAATTGGTGATTTCACTGTTAATAATGAAATCATATCAGAACTGTGTGTTGCAGACCGTCAGTACCTGTTATTGAAACTGGCTACCATTCTTAATGGTGAGCTGATGTGGTTAAAAGTTTGTTGCCAGCATTGTCATGAATATTTTGATGTTGATATCAATCGATCAGAATTACCAGTGAAAGGAGCTACTCAAGAATTTCCACTAGTAACAATCAATTTAGAGAATGATGTTGTTGTTGCGCGTGTACCAAATGGCAACGACCAGTACAAGATACATGAACTGCCTGATGATGAAGCAATGATAGAGTTATTGTTTAACTGCATACTATCAGTCAATAAATCAGGTGTTACTAAACAATTTATCAAGCAGCTGTCGGTAAACGAAATAGAGAAGATAGATCTGTCTCTTGATGACATTGCACCTGCAGTGTGTGACAAGGTTTTAGTCAGTTGTCCCGAGTGTAATCATAAGCAGCAAATACAGTTAGATCATTCATCACTAACCGGTATTGATAAACGACTATTTTATGATGAGGTACATACACTCGCCAGTCAGTATCACTGGAGTGAGGATTCAATCCTTGAGCTGCCCAAAGAACGACGCAGACTTTATCTTGAACTCATAAATCGCTCATCTGGATATACGGTATAAGATGGAAATATATGTATGAGTCTTTTACGAACAACAATTTCTGATGCACGGTCAGTCCAGTCAGCATCAAAGCCTGCAAATCTGGTGAGAGGGAATGTTACAAATGATTCTCGCCATGCATCGTCAGGTGAAAGTTCTCAAATAAGATCGACTGAGTTAAATCATCGAGAATTATCTTCCTCGTTGGGGCTGGATAACAGTAATCAGGGTTTGAGCAACGTTTCTGATAATTCAAGTAAAACTGATGCAGCTGTCGATCAGAGAGAGCCTTCGGTACAGCCTGTTACAAAAGTGAAAATTGAAGATCGAAATGATCATGTTTCAAGTTTTGAGAGTGATTCTTTTAATCATGAATTATCGTCAGAAATAGATGTATATGATGCTAAGGAAGAAAACGAAATATCTGTTCATGATGCAGAGTTAAACAAGATCTCCAATGATAATATTGAGATTGCAGTTACAGATGAGAATGTCATAAACACGCAGTTTGATGAAGGTATAAATATTAATGAAGATACATCTGATGAAACCAGATCAGATTACATCAGTGATGAATATTTAGAGCCAGTACAGGATAATGATTCAATAGAGGCAAATAATACATACACTAATCATAATAACATTCAATCAAATTTGTCATCAGATGAAATCGAGGAATCGAAAAATATAGATAACTTGTCAGAAAATGATATCAGTGTGACAGGCGCCGTTGAATCATATATCCCTGATCGAGAACCAGAAATGATAAAAAGTGACTCCGTTCGAAATAATATTTCTGAAATTGAAAATGAATCTGAAAACCACGAAGAAAAAACATTAATATTCAATAATAAAGCCGAAGGAAAAAATGTTAATCCAAATGCAGAGTTGGACAATATAAAAACTGATTCTAATGATTATCTTAAAAACACACACGAACATGAGCATGACTTTAGAGTTGAAGATAGTTTTGAAAATAATAATAATAAAAATAAAAAGAAAACTAGAATACATCGAGAAGATATAACGCCGGATCGAGTCAAACAGGAAGTATCGCATCAGGAGACATATCCTGACTATAAACAGAAAAGGAAGGCTTATATAGTTTCAGATCATGAAATTAATAACGAGTCACCTAATGAGCGTAATTCGCCATCAGCAATAATCAATAAACAGCCTGATCAGGTTGCTTCTACATCTCACCAGGAACTAAATAAAAACAACGAAAACAACCAGCAAATAGTCAAAACTATAAAAAATAAGGTTGCTCAAAGCAGTGCACAGGTAAATGATGCGGTTGATCAGATTGTTAAAAGTAAAAATGTACTCTCAGATAATAAAGATAACCATGATGTGCAAATAATAAGAAACGCTGAAACCCCAGCTAATCATCGAAAAACACAGAAAACATCACATCAACAGGGTAGATCTCATGAAGCACAATCAACAGAGGTTAGTATTGGACAAGTTGATGTATATATAGAATCTCCCGCTAAATCAGAACAGAAACAAAGAAGTGCATCCATAAGTCATCGGTCTTCCTTATCCAGTCGTCTCTACCTGAGGAGATTATAAAATGTTACCGGCAAGTTCACTTTCAAAAGCAGCTTATGGCTTACGAAATTTACTGCTCGATAATATTGATGAGTTCGATAATATTGAAAATATTATGATTGGGCACCCAGGTGATACGATAAAAGACCTGGAAGCTCTTGAAGAAAACGCATTAAACCTGTTTTTTTATGATCTTAACTATGATGGTTTTCCTGTGGATGTTACTTATGATAATCCTTTTTATGTGCGGCTTAACTGTCTTGTCACTGCTATTGGCTATGAGTCCAGCGAGCCAGAGGGCATGGGAACACGTGATGTCAGTAAAGGAGAAAATGAACTCAGGCTGATTGGTGAAGTGATGCGTATACTTCATGAGCATCCGGTTTTAGCTGTCGAGGACAATAACGAAAATGAAATAGCTCAGTTGCAGGTTGTTCCACATACAATCAATCTGGATAACCTTAACCACATCTGGTCTACCCAGTCAGAAACATCGTACAGATTGTCTGTTGCTTATGAAATGGCTCTGGCACCGATCCCTAATCAATTACCGGCTGAGAGTGCACCACTGGTAACTCGTCCGAGTATGCTGGCGTGGGGTGATACTGAACGAGATGCTGACAAGCAGACACAGGGATTGTTTACCATTACACCATCGGTGGAGTACCTGGAAACAGATACTGACATAGAAAACTGGGTTCCACATATCTGCCTGCTTGATTCCACTGATACTGAAAATCAGACACTGCATTATGTTTATCACATGACAGCTAATCTTGATCAGTCGATAGATATTCTCGTTGCCGGTAAGGAAGACGGAATGGTTAGGTTCGAATGGAATATCTGGCGACGAAAAACAGATAACAGTATTGTTGCATGGAAAAATGAAATTGCTGACACCGAGTTACCGGCTGAAAAACAACTTTCAAATGAACCTGGAAATACAGACCCGTTTTATCCATCACGTATTGATCCTGATGAAATTGATGACAGGCAAATATTTCAGGTTATGTTGCCAGCTGATGTTAGAGACCCAGACACAAAATCATGGCAGGCAGTTCTCTATGCAGTGCACGATTGGGAGCATGAAACCAGTGAAGGAAATCCTGAATTAACAACAACACCTGTTAAGAGCAACACTATCATTCTATTTGGAGCTATCTCGTGAATACGGCAGAATCACTAACAGCGGAATGGGAGCGTATTGATCTGCTTGGTGCCTGTGTTAGTGCAGTTCGACGTGGTATTGAGATACCCACTGAAATGGAAGATAGACTAAAAGAAGTACAGCAACAGGTGACTAGTTTGCGCCAACAGGAACCATGGTTAACTGTAGTTAATGATTATGGTTTTCAGGGAATAGATCAGGATATTCTCGCCTGTAGTCTTGCTCCGGAAGCAGATCCTCGTCTTGGCTGGATGTATCAGGAGTTGCAGTCAGGTGTTTCATCACCATTTCCAACCCCGGCATTAATTCGTGAAATGTTTGTACTTGGAGATAACGAAACAGATCTTTTCAATCAACGCTTAACACGTAATTCACCGTTAGTCATGAGTGGCATGATTGACGTACATTCTGCTGATAACTTTTTTCCAATAACTCCTACATTCCGAGCTCGTCAAAAATTATTGGGCTGGACAACATCAGAAGAAATTAGAATACCTGGCGCAATAGAGGTTCCCGTACGAGCAGAATGGAATGATCTTGTGTTGCCTGATAATAGTCTGAAACAAATAAAAGAATTTCTTCTGTGGATTACGCATCGCCACATAGTTGAGTCTGAATGGGGGGCAAGAATCACTGGTGGGCCTGTTGCACTTTTTGCTGGTCCATCTGGGACGGGTAAAACATTTGCTGCTGAAGTTATAGCAAATGGTCTTGGTTGGCCATTATATCGAGTGGATCTTGGATTGCTGGTAAGTAAATATATCGGAGAAACAGAAAAGAACCTCAATGCTCTGTTTGATGCTACTCATGGAAAACAGGTTGTATTGCTTTTTGATGAGGCTGACAGTTTGTTCGGTAAACGTGGCGAAATTAAGGAAGCTCGAGACCGTTATGCAAATATGGAAGTCAGTCATTTGTTGTCGCGGATCGAAAGGCACAATGGACCCTGTATCATGACATCAAATTTACAAAAGCAAATTGACTCAGCATTTACTCGCCGTTTCCAGGTCGTGGTTAAATTCTTGCGTCCAGATTCGATGGCGCGTTCACAATTATGGCAAAAGCATATTCCAGCGGCGGCACCTTGTGAAAATAATATTGATACCGAGTTCCTAGGTAATGAAGTAAAACTGACGGGTGGGGAGATTCGAAATGCAGCACTTCACGCAGCATTTCTCGCGGCCGGTGAAGGAACTCCGCTTGGTATGAAACATATTGCGAGTGCAGTATTAACCGAATTTTCAAAAAAAGGTGGTGAACTTTCGGTCAGTAGTCTTGGCTTGCTTTCGAATTATCTAGAGAATTCGTCATGATTAAAATTGAAAGACTGAAAATGAATTTACCAAAAAAGTTTTCTCATCGAGCAACCTCGATAGCCTATAAGATAGGAGAATTGCTAACGAAGCAGCGAGTAACAGATCTTGTTTCTCTTGAAAAAATAACAATAAAAAAACAGCTATTTATTGAAAATATCAGTGATGATGAAATTGCCAATCAAATTGTATTTCAAATTGTGCAGCAGGCAAAAGGAAAGACTAGATGAGTGACAAGGTAGCAAATGGTAATAGTTCCAGGCTTAAAGTTACAAGAGGTGTTCTTAAAGAACATACTAATAGTGATAGCCCACTTGAGCTGCATTTTGAATTTAACCCGTCAACAATAACACGCTCACGCGCGATAGAAATTTCATTTGGAGAAGGACAGGAGACAACCGGTGGACGTGATTTTACCGGTACGCAGGAAATTGCACGTGTTGCACAGGGTGCGACGGTTAAAGCTGAAAGTTTTACTGTAAAAATACTACTTGATGCAACTGACAGAATGAATGCAGGTGATCAGGAAGCAAAAACTAAGGGAGTGCAACCTGAAATGGATATTTTGTATAGCATGATTGAGCCCAAATTACAGAAACCTGATGGGGCAACAACGCTGGCAGCGTTATCTACAGATGGTGGTGATGAGCAACCTTACCCATCTGTATTACTGTTTTCCTGGGGAAGCCAGGTGTTACCAGTGTTTATGACTCAGGTGCAATTTGAAGTAAAAGCTTACTTACCTACGCTATTACCATATCGTGCTGAAGCAACCTTGACCTTGCAAGTAATACAAAGTCGAAATGATTTCTATACACCCGAAATTAAACGTATGTATACCTCTGCGCAACAGGCATCTGGCTCAATACAGGGGTTCCAGAACACCAATAGCCAGTAGCTAAATTTCAATCAATAAAGAGATAGATAATGCCAGCTAATCAGTCCAGATATCAGAAAACTCGTGCTTTTACAGTTGATTCAACAACTACTGTCTTTGAGGGTATGCGCGCGCGAGTAATCAATCCGGCAACAGGTGTTTTGGAATATGTAATCAAACAGGGGGATCGCCTGGATTTACTCGCGCTGTATTTTTATAACGATAGCTCTAAGTGGTGGCGGTTGCTTGATGCAAATCCTGAGATCATGTTTGCAGCTGACCTGACCATTGAAGAGCAAGTGGGTAATACGATACAGGTTCCCAGACTGACTGAACAAGGAGGAACCTAATGTCGAATTCACAGGACTTTCGCCAACCACCACTTTGTAAAATTACTGTAGATGATGAAGAAATCACCGATCTATACCCATTATTAATTGAAGCCACTGTTGAAACCAGTCGTCAGCAGGCGGCGATTTGCACTCTGGTGTTTGATTCGGTCAGGCTTGAGGATGATAGCTGGCAGATACAGGATGCGGGTATCTTTCTGCCCTGGAAATCTTTCAAAATAGAAGCGAACTTTGGTGATTACACTGAAGAAGTTATGCGTGGTTATATTCGTGAAGTAAAAACAGATGCTCCAGAAAAAATGGGTAATGCAAAAGTATTTGTCTCCTGCCAGGATGAAAGTATTTTACTTGACCGTGAACATGTCCGCAAAGTCTGGTCCAAGGAAGATGAAACGATGACTGATGGTGATATTGTTTCCGAAATAGCCAGTGATCATTTTAGTGTAGAAGCAGAGACAGGGTTAACCAATAAAAGCCTGAATCAGGACAGTACTTATATACAGTTTATACGAGACAGGGCAATGGCTAATGGATATGAAAGTTATGCCCGAACCGGGACGTTTTATTTTCAGCCACCTAATCTCGACGAAGATCCGCAACCTTCTATCATGGTTTACAAGGGTGAGAAAACAAATTGCATTAGTTTTAACACACAACACGATGGTCATAAACCGGATCAAATCAAACTGGTTCGTGCTGCTGAAACCGGGACCGAGACCGAGGCTGAATTATTTACACCTGATCTAACTATGCTCGGTGAGACAGCCGCAACGAGTGAGAATATGGGGCTGGAAGCTTTTGTCTGGCAAATGCCAAGGCCACAGGGAAACTCGCTGGAAGAAGCTAAAGCCCGTGCCCAGGCTAAGGCTAATGAAAATGCCTGGAAAATTATTGCCGATGGAGAGCTTGATGGATCTTTATACGGGCATGTACTGCTGACTCATAAACCTGTTGGGGTTTATGGTGTTGGTCATACGTATGGTGGGCTTTACTACGTAGACAAAGTTAATCACGTATTTGCGCAGGAAGGCTATCGGCAGGCTTTCCGTTTATTACGTAATGCTACGGGTCAGAATACTGAACCAGAGTCGAGTGACTCATTAGCAGCAGTGAGGTAGACATGGAAGAAACTATTATTCGACTGGCTAATTACATTGATGAAAAACGTTTTGGAAAATATCGGGCTATTGTTACTGATAATAAAGACCCGGAAAAACGCGGGCGTTTAAGATTTGTCGTTCCATCAGTATTGGAAGATCAGGAAAGCGACTGGGCATTACCATGCCTGCCTTATGGTGGGGCGTCGCAGCAAGGAATGTTTATGGTGCCGGAAATAGATGCTCAACTCTGGGTTGAGTTTGAAGAAGGTGATATCAACAGGCCGATATGGGTCGGCACTTTCTGGCAGCAGGAGGATGATACACCAGAGGATGCGGCCAAAGAAGAACCAACAACAAGATTATTTCAAACAAAATCTGGACATATTCTTCAGTTTGATGATGAAGAAGGTGAGGAAAGATTTCGATTGTATCATCCTCAAGATGCAGAAATGATTATTGATAGTAACGGCTCAATTTCGCTAACGGATAACTCAGGAGCTGTATTGAAAATGGATGCTGAAAATAGTGAGATTGTTATCGAGGATGCTAACGGTAACACCATGACAATGAACAGTGATGGTACTCGTGTTGAAGATTCAAACGGCAATGTGATTGAAATGGCAGCAGCAGGCATAACGGCAGAAGCACCAAAAATAGTAGTCAAAGGTGGACAGGTTCATCTTGGTGATGAGGGCGGTGAACCCGTCATTAAAGGTCAAAGCTTTTTAAGCATGTTTGCAACACATATCCATACCGTTGCACCGGTTGTAGGTGGCCCTACATCACCGCCGATTCCTCAGGGTGAAATGAGCACTTTATCAACCACGGTAAAAACAATATAAGGAAATGTAAATGGCTGTTTCAAAAGGAGCTGAGTTTTTAAAATTTCCTTTCACGATTAAGGACGAAGGTCCTGTGAGTAGTAATCGTTCTGATCATGTCAGGGAACAGATTGAACAGGTTCTTTTTACTAGCCCTAAGGAAAGAGTTTTTCGACCTGAATTTGGTGTTGGTATTCGTCGGCTCGTTTTTGAACCGAATAATGAAGTCTTGTGGAATATTACGCATAAACAATTAACAGCAACCTTATCGGCAGCGTTACAGGGTGAAGTTGATCCAAGGACACTTGAAATAGATCTGGCAAAAGATGATGCAAAACTAATTATCACTATCTCGTACATGCTTGCGGCCATCAATAAACAGGAATCGCAGCAGTTTACAGTAGCGGAACATTAATATGGCAGATAGCCCAGAACTCAGTTTGATTTACCAGGGAAAATGCCCCGATTGTGGTACACGGGAGGTTTTTCTTCCAGCGGCATTGCCAGATGCGGGTGATGACTATGACTGGCGTGTTCGTGACTACAACGGATTCCGTATTTTTATGCTTGAAGAACTGGCTGCCCGTTTTCCTGAAAGAACACGCTGGACACCGGCGGATATTGAGGTAGTTATTGTTGAGGTGCTGGCTACGGTTCTAGATCAGCTCTCTGATATGCTCGATCGTATTGCAACAGAGGCTTATCTTGAAACGGCAAAAAGGCCGATCTCGGTAAGACAGTTACTTGATTTTATCGGCTACGATGCAATCGCGATAGCAAAAAAGAAAGATCAGATTTCAGGCAGCCTGACAGGACAGGAAGCCATCAAAGCTCTGGAAGAATTCTGGCGAAGTAATCCCCATGCAATGGATCAGGCTAAGCGAGAAGGACCGCAAAATATTCATACCCAGAAGCGGATGGTAACAACGCAGGATTATGCAACGCGCTTAAGAGAGCATCCGCTGGTACTACACGCTCACTCATGGAAGGAATGGAGTGGCTCATGGTATCGCATCCGACTTGCGGTTATCTCCTGGGGAGGGCTTTTGCTTGATGCAATCCCAGGCAAAGAGTCAAATCTTGGGTATACCGATCAGTTACAAAATACCGTTATCAATTTCCATGAAGGCGCTGAGATTTCTACGCCGGATTTTACTGCTACTGAACTACCCTCGGTGAGGATGATTTTAAAACCGTATATTGACGCGTTCAGGATGATTGGGCAGGAAGTTGTACTTGAAGAACCGGTTTATATTGGTATTTATATGTCGATATCAGTAAAAGTAGGAAGTAACTTTTTTAAATCAGAAATTCAGCATGAAATTACTCGTGTACTTGGTCATGGGCCGTCTGGATTTTTTGAGCCGGGTTATCACGGCTTCGGTGAAGATTTATATGCCAGTGATATTATTGAAACATTAATGACACTGGATGGCATTGAGCATGTCTGTCTTAATCGATTTAAAAGAATCGGAGGTCAGTACCCTGACCGTTCCAGTGAGGGATATATTTCTCTTGATGGTCTTGAAGTCGTCGCCTGTAATAATGAGTCAGAACATCCCGAGTACGGTTACTATCGTCTCAAGTTGCATGGGGGGCGTAAAGGATGAGTGGGTTAAAAGATCTGACTCGCTGGAATCGATCCGGGCTGACTCGTTTCCGTTATATCGATGGTAATGCCATTGAATATCTCGAAACAATTCGACAACGAATGGTCGAGCTTTATGCTGATCCAGAAACTGAGCGTTGTGAGTGGATAAGTCCTGCTGTCAAAGAGCCTGTTAACGAGCAGGCAGAAGAAAACGAATCATTGGTTACACGGCAGGAAAGGCTTAGTCGTCGACAGGATCGTATTGTTGAAATGTTTTACCAGGACCGTCGTGACTGGGCCTGGGAAATTTCACGAACCTTTGCAAGATCGTGTCATATCTTAACCGAGTATGCTAATGCCTTTGCAAATGAATTTTATTTAGGTACAGCCACGCAGTGGGATCATGTTCGTCGCCTGGTTGAGATGCTGGATTACCACCCGGCACCCCCTGCATCGTCATATACAAAACTGGTAATAACGGCAAAAGAAAATAAAAAAGGTATCGTACCCGCTGGTTTCCAGGTTCAGTACACACCTGAGACAGGTGGCAAGAAAGTAGTATTTGAAACACTGAATGATATAAAAGTTGATGCGGCGTTAAATGGACTTAGACCCAAAGGCTGGGATCGATCCGATGATTCAGCAGTTAAAGTACCACCTGATGAAGATGATAGTAATGCATCCGATTTACCTCTGGCCGAGTTCTCTGCCGTTGCTAACAAGTATGTCTCGACTCTGTATGGCATATCCAGTGCCATTCAACAACAACTGGATGAGCTTGTTAGTGTGAATGAACGCTTCCGTATTAAAGACTTTTTGGAACTTGAACCTGAAGATTCGGGTACTTACATTAGCCCGGTTGTATTAACTGAGTTTAAATCTCGATCAATATATCTGTGCGAATTTGAATTAGATTACGGCTGGGAACCGGTCTATAAATGGATGCTACCATCAATAATTGAAGCTGATCCTTATTCTACTGCGGTCGATTCGGTGGCAGGGCTAACCGGTAAAACTGCAGATGAAATTACAGACCTGCAACAGCAGATATCTCTGGTTTCAGTTTTCTTAGATAAGGACTCTTTCTCGGATGCATTATTACAAGATTTAATAAGATTGCCTGTTGAATCTGTTATAGCTATTGAATTACAGGGTGATCAGAAGGAGCCAGTAGATCAAAATGCATCGTTAAATGCGTTATCAGTTAACAAATTGCAAACTGAATCAGAAGCAGCTAACTGGCCAGCATTATATTTACAGGGTATCGGAAATGAATGGGCATTTCATCTTGACGCGTATAAATCTGAGCAATCGGGGCTGCTTGATAATGTAAATAGTTTTAAGATCGGTGAATTGCTGATTATCGATGTAGAGAATGCAAAAACGGGCATAGCTACAACCCAGCTTAAGGAACTTATTTCAAAAGCACATATTATCAATGATTTCGATCCGGAAAGTGGCTGGGATAAGTTATATGACTGGTTGTTGCCAGATATTATCGATGAATCATCATCGGTTCTTGCCAGTAGTATTATTGAAAAAACTATGGCGCAGGTTGATGTTTTAAAAATACAGATTGAGAAAATTAGTAGCGTTATAGATCAATCTGTTTTCATGAAAACAAAACTTAAAGATATTATAAGTGTGCCCCTGGTTTTCCAGAAATTTTCAAACCTCATCGCGGCGCCAGTTGTTCATTTGCAGGGAGTAAGCAATGAATGGGCATGGCGTTTAAATTTGTTCAAAAATGGAGAATCAGATCAATATCCTGAACAGTATCATTTCAAAATAAAGGATTTTCTTGGTTATGATCTCGATGCGAATGAACTAAATAATTCAGAAAAACGCTTAGCTGATTTTATAGCGATTGCTAAAGAAATATGTCACTTTGAACTCGATGAAGGCTGGTCATCTATTACCAACTGGCGTTTGCATCGTATCACCTCAGAAGACCCTGAATACCTGTCTGACTTTACGGGCAATAGTGTTGCAAGTGTCAAGAGTATGCAGCAACGTATTAATCTTATTAGTAGCTATATTGACCATCCACAATTTCAATCTGCACGGCTAAAAGAACTTATCCAGCCATATGTGCAAAGTAATGGTGTAGTAACCAGCAGCGTTGCTACAGACTGGAAAGCTAAAATAAAGCCAAAAATAAAACCTGAACAAATTGTGATGATATATCGCAATGATACAGAAACGTCTGAAGCTGCAACCGTAGAATCAGTTGAAGAAGAAACGCTCGATATCAGCCTGTTAAGAGACCAGGTTGATTATAAATGGCCAACATGGCCGAAGGGAGAATTAGTACTTAATGCACATCCGCGTTTGACGAAAAAGTGCTGGCTAAATGGTAGTGATGTAATTCGTACCAAAAGCCCTCATGGACTTTCAGCTGATAGTTATATTGGCTGGCGTTATAAAGGTAAATGGCAATATGCTAATGTCATCGATGCTGATAAGTTTAATCTACGACTGGATTATAAGGGCAGACTACCTCAGGCGGATACACAATTATATCGACTCAGCCCAATCACGGATGCAGTGTTATCAAAAGAATATGAAGTTGTGGCTATTAAAGATCCACAGCAAGATATTGTTGAGCCTGAACTGGATGTAAGTGAAGAAGAACCGGTAGTGCCGGATCCTGTTGGTAAACTTTTTACTGTTCCAATGGCTCCAGAGTGTGGGGATTTTAATCCACAGCCAACTGATACAGGTGGAGGATTGTTGCCACCAGCATCACTTCCCAAGATTGGTAGTTTTTTATTTCCATCACCGATGTTGCCAATGGACCTGGTAAAAATTGCAGTTGATTTGATGCTAAGTCTTGGAGTAATGGTTATTCCAAGTACAGGTGAAATTGTATTTAAAGGGTTGCCACCTGATTTAGGAGGGGGCGATATGATTGATGCTGGTGATTTAGTGAATATGATTGATAGTATAGAAATACCAAATATACAATGTGGTACAGGAGTAATTGATCAAGAAAATCCATTTAAAATTATATGGAATGATGAAATAGAAGCTATAGAAAATGAGGCTGAAAAACAGGAAAAGAAAATTCTTGCTATGCAAGAATTACTGGATACGGCTGAAGATAATAATTCATCGCCTTTATTCAAAAAAATTCAGAATGACATTGAAGAGCTGGGCCCCTCATTAATTGTAGAAACAAAACCGAATGTTATCGCTGTTGTAGATGATATCGATTATCGATATATGTTTAACGGTGAACCTGGAAAAGTTAGCAAACATGACTGGGTGGTGGGTCGTTTTACCGATGGTCTCAGAGCGTTGAAAATATTATCTATTAAATACTTTTCAGATGAAGATAAGAACCAGACTTTTGCGCTGGACTTTTCTAATCTTATTGGCAATGAGCCTGAGCTGGAAAAAGTTTACGCACAGTTTAATAGTCAATTGATTGCAGAAGGTGCCAGTGTTAATACAACCGAGGCTGGTACCGGACCAGTAGAATTAGACAAAGTACCGGATGAATTAAAAGTAGGCAAAGATGTGTTACTGACTGCCGATGGTAAATCCCCTGTTGCTGCAGTTATAGAAAAAATAGATGCTAACACAATCACAACGACTCCTTCTGCCGATGGCTTCACATTGGGTGAACTAATTATAAATGCCAATATTGTAGATGCCAGTCATGGCGTCACTAAACCATGGAAGATACTGGGTAGTGGTGATGCATCAAAAACTAACCAGAACTTTGTACTTGCTGTTGCTGATATCACATTTACACCAGACGTAACAAAAACTTCGGGTGTTGCTGCTGCCATTGATGTTGAAGTCGAAGGCAGGATATGGGAACAGGTTTCCACACTTAAAGATTCTGCACCCGATGATCATCATTATTCAATAAGAATGACCGAGGAAGGATTTGTCAAAATCCTGTTTGGTGATGGAGATCATGGAAGACGCCTGCCTACCGGTAAAAATAATATCAGGGTTAAATATCGTATTGGATCAGGAATAGTCGGTAATGTTAATCCCGGGTCACTCGTAAAACCTGTCAACCCACATCCCTATGTAAAATCAGTTTCCCAACCTTATAAGGCTGTAGGCGGGGGAGACCTCGAGGATATAAGCTCATTACGCGACAATGCACCACCGAAATTACTGGCACTGGAGCGTGCTGTCTCACTGTCAGATTTTTCTCATCTTGCAATGGGGCAGAGCAGTATCTGGAAGGCAAAAGCATTTCTTGAAGTTCAGGACGGTAGTAGAACTGATAATGTCACTGTGGTTATTGTACCTGCAGGTGGTGATGTTTCAGATGATGTTAAATTATCTATTCAGGAATACCTGCAGCAGCATGCATTGCCTGATGTTAAGGTTCTCGTAACCGGATTCGATCCGGTTAAAGTTAACTTTACGCTGACATTGAGAATAAAAATGCAGGAGTTCGTAACAGCTGATGTTGAAGATGCAGTACGTGCGGCTATTGATGATCATTTCTCACTAAAGAATCGTAAGCTGGGTGAAAATCTTTACTTAAGTGAAGTTTATAAAGTTGTTGAAAATATTAAAGGTGTCGAGAATTCGGTTTGTGTCATAAACGAGGATAAGGATGTTCAGGTGGTAAAAGCGAGTAGCACGAAAACTGTTATTTTCTTTGATCGTGATGCTGTTACTTTACCGTCGGAACTCGTAATTGTTTCAGAGGAGTATGAGCCATGAGTTATATCATCGATTCTCCTCTCGGTAGACAACTATACCAGTTATTACCAGAGATCTATCGTACTCGTGACAAACAGTCAGACCCATTAACGGCTAAAGAGGCTTCTTACGATCTAGCAAAATACCTTGATGCTCAAGGTGAATTACTTGATTTAATACACTCAACATTTGAGCAATTACATAAAGATACATTGCCGGAGTCAAGTCAGGACTGGTTGTTGCCTTATTTCGCCCAGTTACTTGGCGCAAAAATTATTTCACCTGATTCTGCAGGCAAACATGCGGAAATATCTCATGCTGTTTCCTGGCGACAGCGAAAGGGTACATTGGCATGTGTTGAAGAAATTGCTGAAGCAGTTGGTGAAATGGAACTGGAATTTCATGAAGGTTGGCAACGTGTGGCAATAACACCAACTATCGGTAAACCGATTATTCCGGCATCGGTCTGGGATAATACGTTAAATCTGGATATGGATGTACCGACTGATGTCATACGACATCCTGATTTACCGGCTGCTATGCTGGATTTGCGTCGTCCTTGTCGTTCTGTTGAGGCGTTAGCATCAAATCCAGCTGCTAGAACATCTAACTTTGCAGGTATTAAACAAAGCTGGCGACATGCAAACAGGCACGGTGTTCCGTGTTTTCCCGGTAGTTATGATGATGTGTCACGACGTACTGTCGATATGCGCTCTTATGGAAATACGACGAATAAATATCATCCTAAACGAATACTGGCTTATACCCCGGCACCGACCGGCTTCTTTGCTTTAAAACCGGTTCAGATGCTATGGGCTGACATAAACGATTCGCTTTATGAACATTTATTCGAATATAAAGAAGAGAGTGGTGTAACCGTGATAAGAAACAAATCATCACGTATCATTGAAATCACTAATGCTGCTTCTTTGCCTGAAATTAAATCTTACAGGATCGAAGGTATTAAATTTATTGCAGGCTTAACAGTTGCTAGTGGTAGCACTCTTGAATTAAATCATGTCGAAGCTGAATCAGTTCAGCTTGATACGCCATCTTCAACAATACCGACAGTGATTGCAAAAGACTGTTTATTTGGCACGCTCAGTGTCGGTAGTGGTATCACTCACCTCGATAGTTGTACGGTTCTTGTGCAGGTATTTTTACGTGAAGTAGATATTATCAATTCACTGATCATGAGTGTTTCTGATGCTGACATCGCAGGCAAGTTTCAATATTCCCGAATACCATCGAATATCCATTCAAACAAAACGAACCGAATTGTTGAAGATTGTACCTCGGACTTACCGGTCTTTTTTACAGATAATCAGACACTAGCGGCAAATGCGGTATTGGCTCCAGATACACCGGCTTCAATTTATGCAGGTGCAATTGATGCTAAAGAAATTGGTTATTTTCATAATGGACGAATCAATAGAGCAGTCACTATTGAGGGTGACTTTACCGGTGACGATAGTCTGATATTACCAACTACATTTAGTTACACATTGTCAGATGTGATTTTTTCTGGAGCAGTCGAAATAGAGGCGGGTAGATTAAACCTTGTTCGTTCTGCAATTAATCAGCTAACAATGTCTGGTGAACAGTTGATTGATGAAAACGATAATTATATTCCAGCCCTGGACGCAACCGACTGCCTGTTTAATGAAGTCCATATTCCGGAGAGTTTATGCAGGGTTGAATACTGCACTGTTTTAGTCTCAACCAATAGCAAATATTTACAGGCCAGTGACTCTATCTTTATCGGTGATATTACTGATGATAACGGCGGTTTACCCGTGACAGGATGTATTCGCTATTCAAGAATACCTGAAACTTTTGTTGCACCGGCATTAAATGTTCATGCGAACTACCTGGGTACAAATTCTCGTGAAATACCTGTGTTTAGTAAATTAAATTATTGCCTGGAAGAAGTATACACAATTAATACAGCACAGTTTGGCGAGCCGGGGTGTGGTGTACTGCATCCGATCACTGATGATGCAATACGGTTTGGTGCAGAAGATGGTGGTGAAATGGGAGCTTTTCATCATAAATACTACACATTAAAAACAGAAGCGATGCTGGAAAAAATGCGTGAATTTTTACCAGTGGGAATTGAACCGGTACTAGTGCACGACACCAGGTTATTACATGTGCCGCCGGAAATAAATGGATAGATGTAAAGGGGATTAACATGAAGACCGAGATTTCAAGGGACAGTCATCAACCGGATAAACGTTATACGGGTGTCTATCAGCAACAGGGAAGAATGTTAACAGATTCTGACTGGAATGAACTGGTTGAAATTCTGAAAGATCGACTTAAAGAATCTTTAAAAGACATTGTAGGTAACAGTTACGGTAGTATCGGCGCCACGCCTCGTCATCGAGCCTTACGAGTGATTGCCGATGTCTCTGAGAGCTTTCGAATTTTACCCGGTCAGATTTATGTAGATGGAGATGCTGCAACTTTACCTGGTGACACTGATATTGCTTATGATGAACAGATAGATTTTCCGAACCCGCCAGAAAAACCAGACTCGGGAACTAATTATTATGTATATGCCGACATCTGGGAACGAGCTGTTACCCAACTTTATGATGGGAGAATTCGTGATAAGGCCTTACATGGTGCCGATACCTGTACGCGTAAACAAGCGATGGTTCAGCTAAAATGGTGTGATGATTCATTAGATCCCGAAGTGTATGCAGATATTCCAGCAAAAGGTAATGCAGAACTTAACCTGACCCTGGCCAGTAAAACAACAGAACCCGATACCTGTGACCCCTGTGTTTCTGAACTGGATATTGATTCTCGTGTTGGTAATTACCTGTTTCGTGTGGAGATACACGATGTTAAAGGCCCTGCTAATAGCCCGACGGAAATCACAATAAAGTGGTCAAGTGAAAATGGTGCAGAGCAGTATATAGCTACTGAAGAAAAAGCCCAGTTACCCGCCGGTTTTATTAGCGATAAATGGAATTACGAGTTTTATAATGAAATTTGTGAAAAACATCTTGGTGTTCATTTTGGAAATGGGACATGGGAACCTGCTCGCGGTCAGCTTGAGCATATTAAGTCACCTGGTAATACATATTCAAATGCAAAGCCTGATTTTCCTGATAATCCAGATACAACTGATGATGATATAACCTATGTTCGACGCTGGGACGGATACTGTACACTGGATTTAAGCTCGGATACTGTTGTTGGTTATGACAAGGATGTCAGTCTATCTCTGGGTAATGGTGATGATCTGGGCGATGTAACTATCAATACATCAGTAACCATAAACCTTTCATCAATTAAACTGGAACTTGCACTTAATGGGCATCAATTTGTTGCCGGGGACTACTGGCTAGTTGATGTAAGAGAAGCAGAACATGATCCACTCGATGAAGTATCAAATAAACTTTTAATTAATGAACAACCACTTGGTATCGATCATTACTATCTAAAACTTGGTCATGTGATCAATGAAGTCTTACAGGATAATCCTGAAACAGATCGTAAGCTTTCATTCCCATCGCTGAGCGAAATGACTCGAATTTTTTCTGCTGGCGGAGATGGCCAGGAGGTAATACCCGGACAGGCTTTGCCACAAGATTTAAGAATTGGTGTGGCCAACGGTGAATGGCCAGTCGAAGGTGCAGCAGTACGTTTTGTTATTGAAGCCGGTAATGGTTCTTTAAATCCTGCCGATGGATTAGTTGTAACAGATGAAAATGGTATCGCTGAGTGCGAATGGACTACGGGTGATATATTAGCAGATGAGTACAGAGTAAAAGCATCACTTGTAAATCCCGATGATCCATCTAATGCATTGATGGATTATAAACCTCCCATTTATTTTTATGCTGACATCGTTAATGCGGATCAGGTTGCTTATCAACCTGTTTGTGGAATCAATACTGTTAATACAATACATGACTATCTAAATGATGAATCTATATTAATTCCGGGTGATGATAACTACTATACAGTTAAAGAAGTACTAGACGCATTATTATGTCACCTCAAAGCAAAGCATATCCCATATGATCCTACTCAAAAGCCGTTACGCTGGGAAGATATAAATGAAGAAAGTGATGGTGAGCCAGCTAAGCCATTAACTATACAAGATGCCTTAGATAATATAGTCGATAACCTTGAAAGTAGTGACATTCGCTACGGGTTTGAAGATACCTGTACAGAAACAAACTATGGAGTACCATCGCTAAATAGTTATATCCGTGAGGATATGGGAAAAACTGATCTTAATAGTGCCACCAAAGTCGAAAATTTATGGGATACACTCTTATGCTTACTGGATGCTAAACGTATTCCATATGATCCCACAAACAAAGATGCTCGCTGGAGAGATATAAAAGAACTGGGTAACTTGTCATCTCTATGGACTGTTGAAGAACAGACACCAGGCAGCATAAAAAATAATCTAATTGTTGAAGATAATGATGAAAACCTAATATCAGCAGCTGCGTCTAACGTATTGTCTGGTGATGGGAAATATTATTCAGTATTACAGAAACTTGATCCAGATGGTGAAATAATCTGGAAAAAAGAACTGAATTTGTTAATAACTGGTCTCGCCTTGCTACAAGATGGCAGCCTGGTTCTTGGAGCATCTGTTAACGAGGCAGTAGATCTTCAAGGTGAAATAGGTAACTTTGAGCCGGGTAGTGATAATGATCTTGTTTTATTATTTGTAGATACAGACGGGGGTTTTAATAAATTTATAAATATGACCGTCGAAGGTGGTGACGCAGATCATAATACTTGTGGTATTTCATCAATTGCGGTTGATTCTGCAGATTCAATTTATATGACAGGCTTTTTTAGCAAATCAATTAATACGGGATATGATGAAATGCTTGTCCCGAATTCAGACCAGGATATTTTTCTTATTAAGTTTACTAGTGAAGGTGATTTTGAATGGTTTGATACTTTTTCAACAGATGGCGAGGCAAATATTACCAGAGTAGCCATTAATAATGAAGATGAAACTATTATTACCGGAACGTTCAAAGGTGAGCTTACATTTGATGGTGATTATATTTTTACATCCACATCACCAACCACTAATAGTATGTTTATAGCCAAATACAATCAGAGTGGCGATTATATTTGGGCGGACAGGTTTGGTGGTAATGCAGACTGCTCTGGTTTTGATATCCTGGTTAATGAAAATCATCTGCTGGTAACGGGTAACTATAATAATGTTATTAATTTTGGGAATGGCAATCTTCCTATAGTCACGAATGATACGGCTTTCGTTGTACAGTTTGAGGACACTGGCA
>Ga0316207_10001807_pt1 | contig 24404 bp, 17 predicted proteins | sample 6weekpyrite_MG_FD_204943 | JGI IMG/M metagenome (GOLD analysis project Ga0316207, IMG submission 204943) | Microbial mat bacterial communities from mineral coupon in-situ incubated in ocean water Damariscotta River, Maine, United States -... | ecosystem: Environmental > Aquatic > Marine >... | reverse complement strand
TTATTGCAGTTCCACCCACTCTCGGAGCAGTGATGGTAGCATTTTCCACTGGTAATCTATCCTAAGCGGGGCCTTGCCCCTCGCGGTGACAAGGGTGCGGTCTCCCGAGGCTCCGCGCTACCGCTTGTGCGCCCGCCGCACTTGATCCTTGCACCGCTCACCCCGTTTTAATTGGCTCGGCATGGGTTTGCAGGAAATCCGCAAACCCTTTTGCTATTCAGGTCTCTATCTTTCTCGCCCCGGTCCGGTGTCGGGTTTGTGTGTTTGAGGTTGGTGCTCGATTTTCTGCCTTCTTTTTTCCTTAAAGGCATTCAAGCGCTCCGTTTGGTTGGTGCTAGGCCGCGCCTCACCCTTGGCCGCCTGATTGAATGACGGCGTGACTTTGGGCATCTGATCAATTGTCCGGAGTTTGGCTGCCTTTCGTTTGCGCGCAGGAGGTGCTTGCTGGCGCGCTGGCGCATCAATGGCTTGGCGATCTTGAGCAATCCCTTGCTTTTGATGCCGGATTTGAACGATTTCCTGCTTGGCATGCAGGACAAGTTTTTTGCGTTGCTCCATCTGCCGGAATATCAGCTCGTCCTTTGCGGCCCTATCACGCCTGAAAGCTTGCAGCGCATCTATTTCATTCTGGCGCTGGATGCGTTTATGCTGGCCGCTGATATGGTCCCATGCGCCTTTGAACCCAGTTCTAAAGCGCGATTGACGTTTTATAGCTTCACCCTGCTGGCGGGCTTCCATCATTTGCTTTTGTTCGGCACGTTGTTGCCGTTGTTTGGCGATCATGGCTTGCTTGTCTTTTTGTAGTGCTTGGCGTTTTGCTTGTTCTTCCTGTGTTAGCTCCGCATCAAAGCGGTTCAGCATACCGCCCATATCCTGCGCAATGGCAGCTTGGGTTTGCTCAAGGCTGGGCAGTTTGGTTTCTTCACCAAGCCGCGCTTTCAAATCCTTGGGCTTTACACCAGACCAACGCGAGAGAGAATATGGCTTGCCCTTTGTGTCCACGGCAAGAAAACCGCGCCGATCTCCACGCGCAAGGCGATAGCCGCGTTCTTCCAGAGCATGCGTGAAGGCCACCTGACTGTCAGAGATAGCCCAAGCATCTTGCAACGCTGCTTTGATGTCTCGCGGGTCTTTATCCTGCCGCTTGGCCTGTTGCCATTGCTCCAGCGTGAAATTACGCGGGTCAGCTTGCCCGCTCTTGGATAAACCGTCCGGCATTTTCCAGCCATGTTGCAGATATAGCTCGCGGGAAACTTCCTGCATTTTGTTCTTTGTGAAAGAAAGCTGCTTGGCCTTCATTTCCTCGGCATCAATACGGCTCCACACTGCATGTGCATGGCGGCGCACGATACCATCAGCGCCTTCTTTTTCATGGAAGACAACAGCGCGGGGCTGGCCGTATAAACCGAGGTCATTTTCTACACGATCAATCGCGTTTTCAAAGTCAGCGGTGGAAACTTCAATATCAGGCGGTGGGTTTAAGCTAAGCGAGAATAGAAATTGTTTGCACTTGGTTGCCCTGCTGACCGCATAAGCTTCCTGCAACGCGCCGTGCAGATCATCAGCTACAAAGCCGCGCAACTCGTGCACCTCTACATGCTCATTTTCATCTTTCATCAGATGGTGGGCGAGATCATACGCTCCGCCGCGCTGGTTGCCGACAAGGATCATTTGGGATGCAGTCCCAATGTACGAATGAGGGCAAAGCGCATGCGGTGAATATCAGAGCAAGCTTCTTGTAACTGCGCTGTTAGCTCAGATGTAACGGGCAGAGCGCCAATCTCGGCAGCTTTGGCAATACAAGCCATATTCCGAGCTAGATCAGAAGAACCGAGGATTGCCAAGGCCGTTGCAGCGTCTGTTTTAGTGACGCTGGCATTTTTGACGTTAAAGAGTTGCCCCTTGATATATCCGCCCAATGGCTGACCTTTAGCACGGCGCAGCAGCTTGGTTTTTTCCTTCTCGGTCAGGCGAAGGGAAAAGGGCGCTGGTTTTTTCGACTTGCCTTTTGAGGCTGATTTGAAGGCTGAAACTGCATTCATGGCTGCGGTCCGTCAAGGTCAATGTCAGCGTGTTTAAGCTGGTGTTCCCAATCGGCTAAAGTGGAGAAAACTTGGTTCGAGGTTTCCTCGTCCAACTCCACCACTTTCCTTATATTTCAATGACTTAACTTTCCCACAACCCCTTTGTGGGAAAAGTAGGGGTGGGATTTTCCTGTTTGTGGGAAACCTAAGTTATTGTTTTTCCTTAACGGTTTGAGTTTCGTGTGGCTGCGGACTAGTTGTCTGAAAAGGAACTTAACCATCAATGGCCAGCTATTGTTGAAGGGGAGATTGTATAATTTCCGGCTAACGCATATCATTGGTTGAACTTGATCAACTAGAATGCAGGATAGGAATTTGGAAGCGATCCTAATCGATCAAAAAACTATAGAGGCGCTACAGAAGCTAATTACTGGTGATACAGTAGAGGCTAACGCTCCGTTAACCGGTACCCCTTTAGTCCCCTATCGTTCTGGGCCAGATTTGATAGCTTTTTTCAACCAATTTTGTGATGAAAAAGAGGTCTATGGTCAGGGTTTTCCATCTAGGTGGGTTTATGCTCAGGACAAAATCATAGAATTGAAAGGAACACCTAAATTGCGGGATGTGATTGAAAGGGCACTGGACCCGAGAGTGTTCCTGGGGACAAGTTTTTCTGCAGAAGCGGCATTGAACTATCTAAATCAGTTTTTGGAATATGACGGCTATGAGGTGGCGCATGTCGGCAAACAATGCCGCCTACATTCCATTAAATCGACTGATGTTTCATTTGATCATGCCTTCCTTATGACTGGTGAACCGAACATTGAGTTTATCCGCGAGCAAAAATCTAAATGTGATCAGAAGATCGCTCTAGGTGATTTCGATGGCGCTATAACAAACTCACGGTCCCTACTTGAGGCGGTCTTATCAGAAATTGAGGCTCTAGTTGATGGTAGTGAAGCGCCAAAATATGATGGTGATCTGATTAAACTATACAGAAGGGTACAAAAGCTCCTGAAACTGGAACCTAACAGAGAAGATATTTCGGGCAGTCTAAAACAGATGCTTTCGGGGGTAGTGAGCATAGTATCGGGCATTGCGTCCGTACGGAATAAAATGGGCGATGCTCATGCCCGTTCTTACAGGCCTTCGGAACGTCATGCCAAACTTGCGGTGAACGCTGTTTATACTATCTGCACTTTCTTGCTGGAAAGTGTGGAGTATCAACAGAAGGCTGGGTTAATAAAGCTGAACGGTCGTCCTGCTGATTGAAGTTAAAAAATATGGGGTGGGAAAGCTTTGAATTCCTTCAATGATTTCAATGCCCTTAACTAGATATGTGGGAAACTTAAGGTGTTGAAATATAACAGTTATCGCTGTCCCTCCGGGCCCACCACATTTTTTCTAAGTGTAAAATCTCATAATAAATGAGAAACGTCTCAAGTTAGTGAAACACTTTGGGGCTTCCCTCGATGTTCATGTTTGGTCAACAACCTCGATGGTTTTAACCCCGAGGCGGTTACGGAGCTCGGTCAATGAGTGGGGGAATTTCTTACCAACCACCAGAATTGTTTTGATTTCCCGAATGCCATATTCCATTTTTTCCCGCGCATCGAGGACAGACTGATATTTGATACATTGGAATAGCCCCCTTGTGATGTCTGCATCATTCGATATTTGGGATTTTACCTCCACAGCATGTAACGTTTTTCGACGTTGAAATACAACGTCCACACTGTCTCCTGACAGCAACCCATATTCGACGGTTCCATGCTTTCCCTGTTTTGAAGCCCAACAATATGTGGATTGATTCTAATGTATTCCTTGAGGGCTTTGTGTTTCGGCCCTTCGCCTCCTCCAAGTCCTGTGCCGTTTGATATTTTTTTTGGTATGGTTCCGACGCCATTTGTTGCATGTGGGAGCCCGAAAGCATCCAGGACTTTGGACCAGTCGAATAAGTATATTTTTTCTTTTCTATCTCATTACAAAAAAGGATCGCATAACTTCAGTACCATCTTGACAAATTCATTTATGCAATTAATTGTACAACTCCTTGTATAAAGGAAATAACATGGCCTACACCGACAAACATAAGCGAAACGGCGCGTTTGCAGCAAACCAGATGACGCGCCTGGTGGATCTCATTAACGAACAAGGTATCTCCTTGCTCGCTGATGCTGGCCTCACACTAACGCCGCGTGCGGTTTCAACTGTTTTATTAATCGGTGAACGCAAACAAATATCCGCCGCAGATATTGCACAGGAACTAGAACAGCCACACCAACTGGTTACACAGCGCATCGAATTGTTACTCAATCTTGGCCTGATTCAAAGGCTAGATGATCCAAACGATGGACGCCGCAAAATAATCGGCCTTTCAGCTAAAGGTGGTCATGAATTTAAGATTTTGGACAAACGATTGGCCGAAGCTGCACTGGCGTTTGACGATTTATTCAAGGAAATCGAAAACGACCTGTCTGCCATTACAATGAGGGCTATAGAAGCGCTCAAAAACAAATCGCTACTCGCGAGAATAAACGACCTTAAAAAACAAAAACAACAAGAGGAAAAACCATGAGTACTTTACGACAGTTGACAATTCTCATCATAATAATCGCAGGACTGAATGCCTGTGCCAGCGCCGTGTATGTTGACGGTGACACATCATCCATATTTGCTGATCGGTGGAATGCAGGCGTAGAAAAAAACGAACCACCTTTGCAAATTCAAGCATACAACGAGAATACTTTCGTCATCCGACAATCAATCAGAACCAATTTTGAAGCACCGTTCATGTATCTGCTTTTTGGCAGCGATAGTGCGCTGCTGATCGATACCGGCGCTGGTGGTATTGATCTGCGCAGCTTTATAGACACGCAGATCAAGGCTCGTGAAATAGAAATGGGTAAAACGATTGCCCTAACGGTTATGCATTCCCATGCCCACGGCGACCATGTGGCAGCCGATGATCAGTTCAAAGATAGGCCAAATACGCGCATTGTTGGCAAAGAGCCAGAAGCGATCATGGCATTCTTTAACATCAGCAATTGGCCAAACGAAATTGCAACATTTAGCCTCGGTGATCGTAGTGTTGATATTATCCCCGCGCCCGGTCACCACGACAGCCATGTGATGGTGTTTGACCGCAATACCCGTGTGCTGTTTAGCGGTGATGTTATCTACCCTGGCCGTCTGTATTTTCGCTGCAACAATGTAAGTGAATACAAGGCGTCAATTGACCGAGTTGCAAATTTCGCAACCAATGCAGATGTCCGTTGGGTGATGGGCGCGCACATAGAGCTGTCGCAAACTGCAGGCAAATCCTATGGCAGCGGTGACAGGGTACGCACTAATGAGCGCCTGCTTGAACTACCTTCGTCTGTAATCAATGAAGTGAAAATTGGCACCGACAAAATGCTGAGCAAGCCGCGTGTAGAAGCCTACGACAATTTCACCCTGTTCCCAATACCAGAGAACCCTCAGGGCAAAACACCGCCAGATTGGTGTGCAAATTAATAATTGAACCATGCGGTAACACCACGACTGCTTTCATCATAAACTCTTAATTTAGAAGCCTGAGCTTGAACAGGTGGGGTTGGGCGGTCGCTAACGGGCACTTAACAGTGAGGCCAAAACTGCGGAATGATTCATTTTCTGTGAATTTCCGCAGTTTTGATTCATTATCTCTGCAATTCTGAATCAATAACTTTGATCAAAACTCCTGTTTAGGGCCGCTTTTGAATCATTTTCTCTGAAATCCCACATTTCATCTGTAAAGTCTCATAAGAGACTGTATTAAATCTCACTTTGAGTGAGAAAAACCTCAAAATTTTGAGAGTATGCAACTGAAAGATTGTTTTTGGCGACCTTGTTCGCGCATTTTAGTTGTGAAAAGCGTGTTTGCTCAGGTTGTCAATCAGCGGCATTTCGAAACTTTGTTTTCCGCAAGCCCATGCGATCTGGAATCCATTGCCCTCTAAAGTTAGCTTTCTTTGCACTGACCCTATGGCTATAAACTGGCCCTATGGCTATAAAGCAGTGCTTTAACGCTTAAGTAATGCATTTAAGACAGGTCTGATAATCTAAGCATGTTTTCCAAAAGTCACTTTATGAGGCTGACACTTCGTGAGCCCCAAAAATATAAAAATGCCCTTCGCGGCATGTTTTTCTCAAGCCTTTTATCTGGGGTTGCTGCTGGTGGGGCTCTTGCCTATGACGAGACTTCAAGTGCTTCAACTGCCTCGTCTGTTGATGAGATCAGTGTAACAGCGGTAAGGAGCAAAAATCGGGCAATTCAGCCAGCGCAAATTCTGAATGAACAATATTTTAACCAGACTGTTCCAACTGACTTCACCCAAGTGTTTAGGGGTGTGCTGGGGGTGGGTATTCGCACTAACTCCCGCGGTGAAGCGGTTTTGCGGTTACGGGGGTCTGAAGAGCGCCAATCTCAGGTTTTCATTGACGGTGCCCCGATTAGCGTGCCGTGGGATGGACGAACTGATTTGTCTCTGTTTCCTTCAAGTTTGATCAGGAATGTTACCGTTATAAAAAGTGCTGCGCCTATTGAATACGGGGCTAATGCAGTCCTTGGTGTTGTAGATATCTCCACACAAGAGAGTGGCGATGAGCTTCGTATGAGTGCGCGAAGCGAGGTTGGGACTAACGGTGCCTTTCAGGTGGAAGGTGAAACTTATGTGCCGCTTGGCGATGTAGGTTTGCAGATTGGTGCAAACCATTTTCAGCGCGATGCGCTTAGCGTGGCCAACGATGAGCACATACCCTTTGATCCGCTTTTAGAGGATGGCCGAACGAATACCGACCTGAAGAGTACGAGCCTCTTTGCTGCCGTGGCTATTGAGCCCGTCTGGGGGAAATTTCGTCTGGCTGTAACAGACATCAATGCGGAAAAAGGTATTGCCGCCGCCGCTCATATCAACCCTACTGAAGGTAGCCCGCGTTTCTGGCGTTATCCTGATTGGCATATGACGCAGATCAGCCTTGCCAGTGATTTTGACCTAAGCGATAGGACAAGCCTGCGTATTAATACATGGCACCAGCGTTTTGCACAGTCGATCGTTTCTTACAGTGATGTGACCTACAGTGAGGCAGAAGACAAGCAGGATGATAAAGACCGCACATGGGGTGGGCGTCTTGTTCTGTCACACGATTGGTCGCTATTAACGACACGCGTGGTGGCCTCATCGCAGCAAAGTACGCACGATCAGCAGGAAACTGATCTTGTTACGGACCAGACAGGTGCCTCTGAGCGTTTTCGCCAAAAGTTGACAAGTGTGGGCGGCGAGGTGGATGTGCCACTCGGTGAACAGGTTAAAGCCTCATTTGCGCTGGCTTATGACAGGGCTTCAACCCCGCTAACCGGTGGCAGGCCTACTCAGCAAGCCTTAACGAAATGGGCATCCAGCGGGGCGTTGGAGTGGCAAGCTTCCCCCGATCTCACCGTGACAGCAACGCTGGGGCAACGCACACGTTTCCCAACTATGCGAGAGTTATACGGAACAGCCCTAGGGCGTTTTCTGCTGAACCCGAACCTGAAGCCTGAAACATCCCTCGTGGCGGATTTAACCTTTGATTGGGCCCCAGCCGACCTGCCTCTAACGTTAACAATTACGCCTTGGTTTAGCCGTATAGATGATACGCTCTCGCGGCGTAATGTGATGGTTGATGGCTCGGCCCTGCGTCAAAGGTTCAATCTCGATGGCTCTCGTGGTTTTGGTGTTGAGGCTGGGCTTGTCTGGCAGACATCAACAGCTTTAACCATTGAGACCAGTGCATTCTGGCAGGATCTGCGCGCGGACCGGAATGTTGATGGTATCCGGCCAACACTCTTTCAGCGCCCGGAAAGCCAGTTTCTGATGGCGGCTAATTATAGTTTCGATAATGAAGCTAACTTCCGTGTCGAGATGAACCATACAGGCCGAGCCTTTGACGAAGAAGAGGATGGTACTGTGGTAGCTCTCAAAAGGTCCACTGAATTCAATGTGAAATTCTATGTACCCGTAAAGGAAACGCGGTTTGGTGTTTGGCAGGTTTACGGCGCGCTCAATAACATTACCGATGTGGTTACATTGCCGCAACTGGGTTTGCCAGACCCAGGCCGTACTTTCAAGCTGGGTATCAGGCTAACAGGGAATTGATATGGGTTAATGCCCACGGGCATTTGAAATCCAATTCAAATAAAAAAGGCCTTTCATTCCCCTTTGGCATGGCCCAGTCAAATTTTGGAATGGCCCGGCCATATTTTATCATTGCATAACAAAGACAAATTAGAGGAACATGCATTCTAATAAGTTCGGGAAATCCTGCTTTTCCCACTTGGGCTGACACATAAACATACAATAATGGGGGGGATACCTATGAAATTCGGAATTAACATAGCACTCGCTATGATGCTTGCTGTATCACCAGCAATAGCAGCAGACGATAATGAAGCAATGTCCAGCAAGACCTTTAGTGGTTTAAAGGTCAGAAACATCGGGCCTGGTTACATGTCTGGCCGTGTGTCTGATATTGCGGTTCACCCAACAGACCCGGGTACATGGTATGTGGGGATTGGCTCTGGCGGTGTTTGGAAAACAGTTAATGCCGGCACCACATGGACACCTATCTTCGATGATGAGGCTGTTTATTCCATTGGTGATGTTACGCTTGATCCAAGCAACCCCAATATTGTCTGGGTCGGCACCGGTGAAAATAACGGTGGCCGCCATATCGCGTTTGGTGACGGTGTCTACAAGTCACTTGATGGTGGTAAAACATGGAAAAAGATGGGCCTCTCTTCGTCTGAGCATATCGGTGATATTATTGTTCATCCTGACGATTCAAATACCGTATGGGTATCCTCGCAAGGCCCTCTTTGGTCAGGGGGTGGTGAGCGCGGCCTTTTCAAAACTGTTGACGGTGGCAAGACATGGCGCAATGTGCTTGAAGGTGATGAATGGACAGGCATCGGCTCTGTTGCCATTGATCCGAGCAATCCAGACAAACTATATGCAGCCAAATGGCAGCGCCAGCGCAGTGTAGCAACTCTCGTTAATACAGGCCCCGGTTCAGGGCTTTATACGTCGGACGATGGGGGCGAAACCTGGGAAAAGATGACAACTGGCCTGCCAAAGGAACATATGGGTAAGTCCAGCATTGCTGTATCTTCGATTGATCCGAATGTTGTATATGCCGCTATTGAGCTTAATCAGCGTAAGGGCGGTTTTTGGCGTTCTTCTGACAAAGGCGCAAGTTGGGAGAAAATGTCAGACATCGTAGGCGGCGGTACAGGCCCACACTATTATCAGGAAATCTTCGTGGATCCTGATACGTTTGATATGGTCTATATGTCCAGCAACCTCAGTTCATTTTCAATGGACGGCGGCAAAACATGGGACACGATGAATCTAAAGAACCGGCATGTGGATGATCACGCGTTTGCTTTCCATCCAAATGACCCTGATTTTATCCTGGTTGGCTCGGACGGTGGTCTCTATGAAAGCCGCGACAACATGGCAACATGGCGGTTCCACCAGAGCATCCCTGTTACGCAGTTCTATAAGATTGCGGCAGATGATGATTACCCATTCTATAATGTTTATGGTGGTACGCAGGATAACTCCACACAAGGCGGCCCAAGCCGTACACGGCGTGCTGAGGGCATTAAAAACTCTGACTGGTATTTGCTGTTGGGTGCTGATGGCCACCAGCCAGCAATTGAACCGGGCAACCCGGATATTGTGTATGCACAGTGGCAGCAGGGCAGCCTGAGCCGCTTTGACCGCAAGCTTAGGGAAACTACTTACATCCAACCACAAGGGAAACCCGGTGAGCCAGCAGAAAGGTTTAACTGGGATGCGCCGATCAATGTATCGCACCATGACCCCAAGCGGTTGTATCATGCATCGCAGCGCTTGTGGCGCTCGGACGACCGCGGTGATAGCTGGCGACCAATTTCCGGAGACCTGACCCGCAACCGCAACCGGCTTCATATGCCGATGATGGGCCGTACCTGGGGTGCTGAGGCTGGCTGGGACCTTTATGCCATGTCCAACTATCATACCATTGCCAATGTGGCTGAAAGCCCGGTGGACGAAAACATCCTTTATGTAGGCACTGATGATGGCCTCATTCAGGTAACAACTGACGGCGGTGAAAACTGGACGCGCTATGAAATTGGCAAGATCAAAGGTGTGCCAGCAAATGCTTATGTGAATGATATTCGCGCCGATCTGTTTGATGCTGATACTGTTTATGCAGCGCTCGATAACCACAAGGAAGGTGACTATAAACCTTATCTGATCAAAAGCACCAATCGGGGTAAATCCTGGAAGATGATCACCGATGGCCTTTCTGATAAAAACCTCGTCTGGCGCATTACTCAGGACCATGTGAACAAGGACCTTATGTTCCTAGGTACGGAATTTGGTCTTTATTTCACCGTTGACGGCGGCGGAGAATGGATTGAGCTCACAGGGGGTGTGCCGACTATTTCCTTTAGGGATGTACGCATCCAGCGCCGAGAGAACGACCTGGTTGCCGGTAGCTTTGGGCGCGGTATTTATATTCTTGATGACTATACACCGCTTCGAGGCCTCAATACGAAAACCCTTGAAGAAGACGCACTGCTGTTTGCTAAGGACAAAACTCTTTTGTATGTGGAAGATGAACTCCACAGCGATAGCCAAGGTGATGATCAATGGGTCGCTGAAAACCCACCATACGGTGCCACCTTCACTTATTATCTTAAGGACAGCATCAAAACTGCCAAAGAAAAGCGTGTAGAGGCTGACAAAAAGCTGGAGGAGCAAGGCAAGGCTGTTCTGTTCCCTGCTTGGGATGTGCTTGAAGGCGAACTGCGAGAAGAAGAGCCAACTGTCTTTGTTACTATCAAAGATGCAGCAGGCAATGTTGTTCGTAGTGTTCCGGCAGCCAATAAAAAAGGCGTGCAGCGTGTGACTTGGAACCTGCACTATGACTTGAAAGAGCCGATTACCAATGAGGCACGATCTCGCTGGGCAGGTGAAGCCAAGGGCGTGATGGCACTTGCAGGCACCTATAGCGCAACCCTCAATTTGCGCCATAATGGTGAGATCATGCAACTGACAGGGCCGGTGTCTTTTGAGTTGGTTTCTGACATTAATCCAACGCTACAGAGTGGTACGGCTCAGGAAACCCAAGCCTTTCAGCAAAGGGTTGTTAAAGCACGGGCTGCGGTGCAGGCCGCGGGTCTTATAGTTTCAGACTTGCAGAAAAAGTTGAAAGGTTACCGCAAAGCTCTTGATAGGACGTCGGACCGCGCTGGTCTGGAGCAGCAGTTTGCAGCTATCAGAGCGGAGCTGTTCAGTCTGCAGGAAGCCTTGAGTGGGAAGAAAGCGGATGATCGTATGGGAGCTGAGCCAGCTTCAATCTCCAGCCGCATTAGTTTTGCCCGCTTCAGTAGCTCCAGTAGGTATGGCCCTACGCCGCAAAGCCATGAACAACTCGGCTATGCGTTAGAGGCTTTCAGTGATGTTAGACTACGTATGGCAGTGATGACTAACGAGACTATCCCAGCGTTTGAAAAAGCGCTTGGGGATGCGGGCGCTCCGTGGGTGCGCGGCTCAACTATTCTGCCAAGCCTTAACTAAGCAAACAGACCCTTTTGGGCCACTGGTTACGACCTGTGGCCCTCTAACAGCCTAAATAAAACTACATGACAAACAAAAAATTAGGGGGACGTAGATATGTTCTTGAAAACAATTAGCTGTATATCGCTGGTGTTGATGACACCCGCTGTATTCGCAACCGATAACTTGTTTGAAGCCAAAGATGTTTTTGAACTTGAATACGCTACGTCCCCCGCTGTGTCACCTGATGGTAAGCAAGTTGTCTATACGCGTCGAACAAATGATATTATGACCGACAGCACACGCTCCAATCTCTGGATCGCTGATACTGACGGCAAATCACATCGCCCGCTGCTTTCAGGTAGAAAGGCATACTCCAGCCCGACATGGTCTCCTGATGGCTCGCGGCTGGCTTATCTTTCCAACGAGGAAGGAAGCACCCAGCTATATGTGCGCTGGATGGATACGGGCCAAACTGGGTTGGTGACCAACCTGCCTTCCCGGCCTTCCAGTATCACTTGGTCACCTGATGGCAAAAGCCTCGCTTTTACCATGAGTGTCCCTTCGAAAGAAAAAGTGCTGAGCGTGAAGATGCCAGCAAAGCCAAAGGGTGCTAAATGGTCTAAGCCCGTTAAATATGTTTCCAAAGCACGCTATCAGGCTGATGGGCGCGGCATCTTGGAACCAGCTTATACACATCTTTTTGTTGTACCGTCTGAGGGTGGTTCCGCACGGCAGCTATCAAGCGGCAATTATCATCACCGAGGTAGCCTCAGTTTTGCTGCTGATGGCAGTGAAATATATGTCTCTGCAAACCGTAGTGATAACTGGGAATATGAATCCCGCGATTCAGATATCTTCGCATTTGCGTTGGATGGTTCGGTTCGCCAAGTAACAAATAAACCGGGCCGTGAATATGCGCCGAGCATTTCGCCAAATGGTGAAAAGCTGGCGTATTTGCACTCTGACAATCAGAAGCTCGCTTACCGTACAACTTATCTCTATGTGATGGACACTGACGGCAGCAACGAGCAAAACCTGTCTTCAGAAATCGATAATTCTCTCAGTAACCCACATTGGGATGACCGAGGACGCGGCCTCTATTATCAGATGACGGTGCGAGGTTCCGTGCAGGTTGGTTATAGTGATCTCAAAGCAAAGCATCAGGTGGTGGCAGAAGGACTTGGCGGTACCACATTGGGGCGGCCTTACGCATCTGGCACCTATGACTTTGCCGGCGGTACCGTTGCGTACACCAAAGGTTCTCCGCAGCGCCCCGCGGATATATTTGCGCAGCGCGGTAGCAAGTCTGTTCAGCTAACAGCGCTCAATGAGGATTTGCTGGGCCACAAAAAACTCGGTGAAATGCACGAAATTATCTATAATAGCTCCATTGACGGCGAAGAGATTCAGGGGTGGTACATCACGCCCCCAAATTATGATCCCTCAAAAAAATATCCACTTATTCTGGAAATTCACGGTGGCCCGCATCTAGCCTACGGGCCGCATTTTACTGCGGAATTACAGCGCTTTGCGGCTGAGGGTTATATTGTGTTCTATGATAACCACCGAGGCAGCACCTCCTACGGTGAACGCTTTGCGCTTTTGCTTCAGAATAAATATTCTAGTGAGTATGACTTTGCCGACCATATGTCTGGCATTGACGCGCTTATAGAAAACGGTCTTGTAGACCCGGAGCAGCTATATATTGCGGGCGGGTCTGCTGGCGGTATTGCAAGCGCTTATGCCATTGGCTTAACGGACCGCTTCCGTGCTGCAGCCGTTGCCAAGCCTGTTATCAACTGGCTCTCCAAAGTATTAACTGCGGATAGCGGCCTGTCTCAAATCCCAAATCAGTTCCCCGGTGCGCCTTGGGAGCATATGGAGCATTATTGGAAACGCTCGCCGCTTTCTCTTGTTGGCAATGTAACTACACCTACGCTGTTGATTACGGGGGAGGCCGATAAACGCACGCCAATCTCGGAAACAGAACAGTTTTACCAAGCGCTTAAATACCGCAAAATAGATACGGTTATGGTGCGCGTACCCGATAGCCCCCACGGCATTGCCGGACGGCCATCTCGATTGATTGCAAAGGTTGAAAACATTCTTGCCTGGTTCACAAAATACGGGAAGGATTCAGGCGAAAAAGCTGAAAGCAAAAACTAAGCTTACGGCATTTTCATCGGCATTCCTGTGCATCGTTGCTTTTTATCTAAAAAAATAGCTACGAACCAAAACGCCAGTGCCGACCATACAAACAGGGGAATTGTGAAATGAAACTTGTTTTTACAGTAATGGCAGCCTTGATGCTGGTAGCACCAGTATTTGCGGCGAATGCTGATGATAATGGAACGATGAATGATATCGGGGCCGGGGGTCGGCCAGTGGGAGCACTTTGGTCCCGCAGCCCTGTATATGCTGAACATGGGATGGCAGCAACTGCGCACCCCCTGGCAAGCCAAGTGGCGATAGATATATTAAAGTCTGGTGGCAATGCGGTGGACGCCGCAATTGCTGCTAACGCAGCTATCGGCTTGATGGAGCCAACTGGTAACGGTATCGGCGGTGATTTGTTTGCCATTATCTGGGACCCTGCTACGAAAAAGCTCTATGGTTTGAATGCCTCAGGACGCAGTCCAAAAGGACGATCCTACGACGACCTTATGGCGCGACTTGATGGTAAGAATGCCTTGCCGCCTTTTGGTGACCTTCCTGTCAGTGTGCCAGGTACCGTCGACGGGTGGTTTGAATTGCATAATCGTTTTGGTAAGCAGCCGATGGCAAAGATTTTGCAGCCTGCCATTGATTATGCAAAAAACGGCTTCCCTGTTTCGCCTGTTATTGCACGCTATCTTGAGCTTAATCTTGCCCGTTTTGAGGAACATATCGAAACGATTAACGAGTTTGAGAATGCGCGCAGCACCTATTTTAAGGATGGTCTTCCTAAGGCTGGTGCAATCTTTAAAAACCCTGACCTTGCACGAACATTGACCTTGATAAGGGAGAATGGCCGCGATGCTTTCTACACGGGAGAAATCGCTAAAACTATTGATGGTTATATGAAGCGTATTGGTGGGGATCTTCGCTATGATGATCTTGCAACGCATACGAGCGAATGGGTTGATGTTGCTTGTGTTGATTACCGGGGCTTTGACCTCTGCGAACTACCGCCCAATAGCCAAGGTTTTGCTGCCTTGCAGATGGCAAATATCTTGAAGAATGTTGATCTTGCCCAGTGGTCCCGAGGTAGTGCGGAAGTGCTCCATTATATCACCGAGGCAAAGCGCCTTGCTTTTGAAGACCTTGGACGATTTTATGCGGACCCTTCTTTTACTGGGTTTCCGGCAAAAAGCTTACTGTCCGATGAATATGGCCGTGAACGTTTTGCCTTGATCGACCCCAATAAAGCCAATCCAGCGCCCGTGCCCGGTGACCCAAAACTTGAGGGTGAGGGCGATACCACTTATTTAACTGTCGCCGACAAGGACGGCATGATGGTGTCGCTAATTCAGTCGAACTATCGCGGCATGGGATCAGGGCTGGTTCCTGATGGGCTTGGCTTTATGCTTCAGGACCGCGGCCAATTATATTCGCTCGATCCTGACCACCCAAACGTTTACGCACCAGGTAAGCGGCCTTTCCACACTATTATTCCGGCCTTTGTTCTTAAGGATGGCAAGCCCTTCATCAGCTTTGGTTTGATGGGTGGTGGCATGCAGCCTCAAGGCCACGTTCAAGTGCTGATCAACATTGTAGACTATGGCATGAACCTTCAAGAAGCAGGTGACGCAGCTCGGCTTAACCATGTTGGTGGGCGAGCACCTACCGATGGCCTTAACGACGGTGAGGTTGACCTGTTGGGGACATTATATGTTGAACCCGGAATTAGCCAAAACACGATAGAGAAGCTTCGGGCCATGGGACACCGTGTTCAAGTTGTTGAAAACGGTATCATGTTTGGGGGGTATCAGGCGATTATGCGTAATCCGAAAACGGGCGTGTATGCCGGTGCTACAGAAATGCGCAAAGATGGAAACGCGATCGGTTATTAAACCGCTGTAGGTGTGTTGAGACTAGGCATTGCTGCCGCTTGTTTGTTGAAGCTTAAAACAAAGCGTGGCAGTGAAAGTGTTAGTCTTGAGGCTTTTGCCAATTAAGGCCATTATTTACCATGTGTTAATCCTCGAAGCTGCCGTGTGGAGGCCATTTGGGGGGGTAAATGTTGGCATGTTTAGATAAACGGGTCGTGAGACCATTGCAGCAAAGCTTGGCGTTGACGTGGTCGGCAATTAAGGTCACCGGGTATGCAGTTTGCTTTTATTTGGCCTGCATGTCGGGAAAATCCTCGCCACCTTTTTATCTGGATACTATCTATCTCGGTATGCCGACGTCCAAGATAATATCTGCAATACCACTCGAACCAGCCTCTGGGGTCATGGTCTATGATCCAGCCTTTTTCACGCCAAACCTTAAGTGATTGTCGGCTTTTAATGCCGAAAAAGTTGAGGGCAGGGTCTGCTTTATTACTCAGTAGAGCACCTTCAAACCAATCACTGGGATATTCACTTTGGCAACTGTTCAAATACCGTCCTTCAAATACACCCATTGCCAGCATTTCTTTGGGTGAAAACCTTGGTGTGAAACCGGTGTGAAAATCGCGGCCTGTGGGTGCAACCAAGCAGTATTGGTAGTTTTTTTGCAGCTTATTATTGGCTGTGATGATGGTGCCGGTTTTATTCATTAGCTTGCAGTGTCTCGATTTTTCGTTTGTCCAAAAATAAAGGTCAGTCTGGCAAATAGTGAAAGTATAATGTTGGAATAGTTAGCATTAATAATACTACAGAGAATTGCAGGTGGCATAAGCATGAATATTATTAAAACATGAGTGTCCGACAGAGGGCTTGCATTGTCAGACACGAGTACTTTTCATGATACTCCATTTAAGCTATTGATTTTATTTGATAAAATAATGGCACATTGATTGCTGTTTTCTTTGTTGCTGCACATCCAGCATCAACCAAGAAAGGACACTATCATGACTTCAATCCCTGGCCTGAACGAGGTTCTGAGCTCAGTAAACGCACAAGTGGGTGGCTATGTATCTAGCCAGCAAATCGATGCAATGGTAAAAACAGGCCAACCAATAAAAGGTGACAGCTTCACCGTGGCCAACCCAAGCAAAGTGCCTGGCAACTATGTCATCACTTTCGAGAAAGCCTTCTCTGGCATTCCTGCCTGTGTGATCAACCCGATTACACCGGGTGGTATTAACTATCTTGTAAATTTACGGACAGACCAGACACTGTCTGCATCGGAAATCAGCTTTCAGATAGCTGGACTTGATAATAACAACTATAATGCAGGCTTCACTTTTGTGGCTTCTGCATCTGCAACAGGCGCTAATGCTTAAGGGCAGAGGTTAAGCCTAATGCTCTGGGTTTCGGCCCAGAGCACTATTGGCCTATGTGTTCCCTGTGGTTTTGCTGTGGTGCTTACCTACTGGGCGGGCATTATTGTTGTGCGAGTAGATTGTTTGTAGCTGCGGGGAGGTATCTCTCAGCCGTTTGATGAAACTTAATGGATTGTATTGGTGAAATATCCAGAGTCTTTAGGCTGCAGCGTTTTAAAGCCCAGTATTTTGCATGGGCAACATGCAGATGCACCAGAGGTGTGTGTTTAATCCTGTCTGTATCTTTAATAATAAGCCCTGCTTTTTCTATTGCTCTTTCGATAAACTGAGGGCTCTCTGATATAATAGTTTGTTTTGACTGAGCACAAAGAAGCCGCTCCAACTCAATTTGCTCATCCACTAGCTCGAAGATAACCATTATGGGGTAGCGCCAGGGGCCTAAAAATAACGTATGTTCTGCACGGCCTTTCTTGATTGCAGCATCAAGTGCAAGTTTCAATACGGGAATGCCTTCCGGATTGTTTGCTCTTAGGTGTGTGATGGCATTGTAGAAAGATTGGCCCGCGAGCCCTCCTCTGAATGATTGATAATAGATGTATTCCGCTAGCTCTTGAGGTTTGTTTTGTGAGCTAAGTTGAATAAGAGAGTGCTCAAAGCGTGGGCTTGAGGATATCTGTGGGCTTGCTTCCAGTTGGCGAAATTGTGCCATAACGAGAAATATAGCTAGTAGAGCGAATATTTTGCCGCCCATATTGCGCATGGATAGATCCTTCCTAAACCCAACCTGCACTTTAAAAGTAATATGAAAAAATTAAACATAAGTAAATTGCACAAATTTTTTTGATATTTATGTGTTAGTTTCAAATTATTTTTTAATTAATAAAACAATACTTAATAATAACTGTAGTTATGCTTTTATTAATTTTAATTTTTATTAAATTTACTTACTAATTTTATTTTACACTTTTTTTTATTTTTATTCAAAAATAATATTTTATGAAGAATTATTTTTTGCGAGATGTTTTGGGCAGTACGGCTCATGCCGTGTCGATGTTGTCAGGAAAAGTGCTTGCAATACATTATACCTTGTTATACATAGTAATAATGTTAAACAAGGGTTAGTGATGAACCAACAAGAAAAATTAGAAGCAAAATGGGATGTTCAGCTCCGCAAGGGGTCGTTGGAACTTGTCATTTTGGCGGCGTTAAAAGAACGTCGATTGTACGGGCTTGAGCTGTTGGGCCTGCTCCATCGTTTTGAAACAATGCAGATCACTGAAGGCACTCTATATCCACTGATGGACCGCTTGAAGCGTGACGGTGTTGTGGAGGCGAGTTGGCACCAAGAGGGGCAGTCTAAGCCGCGGAAATACTACCAGCTTACGCCGCTAGGTGAGGCCAAGCTGACAGATCTCACCAGCCGGTGGAGAAAGTCGGTCGAGGATATTGAGTTTCTTCTGTGCAATCCAGGCCCCAAAATAATAAGCCCGAGAGGAGAATGATATGGCTGAACGCGACATTATCCATAATTATTTGAAATCATTATCAAAATATCTGTCTCGGTTGGATAAGGCTGATGCTGATGATGTTATTCGCGAGATAGAAAGCCACATTTATGATGTGCTGGAAGCCAGTGAAAGTGAGGGCAGGTCATTTGATGCTGCAGCGGTTTTAGCCGGTTTTGGTGAGCCTAGAGAGCTTGCTGCCCAGTATGTTGACCATATGCTTGATGGTACGCCGCCACCAGAGGGTTTCAAGGCTATTCAGCGTGTGAAGCGCGGGGCGACAAAGGGGCTTTACTATGCAATGGAAATTTTTGGGTATGGCTTATCGTTAATCTTGATGATTGTTGGGGTTTATAAAGCTTTTTCCCCTGATGATGTTGGGGTATGGGCGAGCGCTTCAGGCGAGTCAATCATAGTAGGGGTTTCCTCTCAACCTCCCGGCCATACAGATGAGCTGCTTGGTTGGTGGCTTGTGCCTATTGCTTTTGGTCTGGCATTCGGTGGCGCGTATCTTACCAAGAGAATACTCGGCGTATTGAAGGAACGTTTATAGCCGGATTTCCAAGCGGGCTTATTTGCCTCTAGCTAACTGACATTTATTAAATCAAAAACCATCATGGGACAGGCAGTGTTTGCCTGCCTCACAGGGGCGTTATTGCCTAAAAAAGATGCCGCTGAAAAGGTATCAAAAAAACATTACCACGACAAAAAGCCCGGCCTGGGTACGACAGAAAAGAGGAACGAAACCATGTTATCAATTCAAAGCTTGGGACATACTTATCCCAACGGTGTTCAAGCCCTTAATAACATCAATCTGGAAATTCCAAAGGGCATGTTTGGGCTTTTGGGGCCCAATGGGGCGGGTAAATCATCTTTAATGCGCACCATAGCAACACTTCAGCAGCCAACATCAGGTGTAGTAAGTTTTGAGGGTGTGAATGTGTTAGGTCAGCCTGATGAAATCAGGCGCAGGCTTGGATATTTGCCGCAAGATTTTGGCGTGTACCCGCGGGGCTCAGCCTATGATCTGCTGGACCATTTGGCGATTTTGAAGGGGATAATAAACCGGAAAGAACGCAGGGCAGTGGTGGAGGGCCTGTTAGTACAAACAAACTTGTTTGAAGTACGCAAGAGAAAGCTGGCAACCTTTTCCGGTGGCATGCGGCAGCGTTTTGGTATTGCGCAGGCACTGATCGGCCAGCCACAACTTATCATCGTTGACGAACCAACTGCTGGGCTGGACCCTGAAGAACGTAATCGATTTCACAATCTTCTATCTGAAATTGGTGAAGATGTTGTTGTTATTCTATCCACACATATTGTCGATGATATCGCAAACCTGTGTACCAATATGGCGGTGCTGGCTGGCGGTGAAATAGTGGCGAAGGGAACTCCTGTTGCACTTATTGCTGCACTTGAGGGGCGCATCTGGAAAAAGGCGATCAACAAAACAGAGATTGATGCCTATAAGGCCAAATATAATGTGATTTCAAATCACCTCTCTGCCGGGAACCTGATGATACGGGTGGAGAGTAAGGTTTGCCCTGAAGGTGGTTTTGAGCCCACGATAGCAAATTTGGAGGATGTATATTTCCTAGCCATCAGCAAGGGCCATGAAGGTGCAACTTCTGATTTGGCCAGCACTGCAACTTCTGTTGCAGCATAGGGGATATGTGATGAAAATATTCCAAATTGCTGCTTTTGAGTTCCGCTATATGGTTGGGTCTTTACAGACACTTTTAGTTTTTGTTGCATTGTTTGGTTTTGCTGTTTTATTCACTGCAGATGGTGCTGAATTCCAGGTTACTGCGCGTGGTAGCAATGTCTTGATTAATGCGCCCACGATGATCACCTTCTTTTTGTTGATGACAAGCGTTGTCGCAGCTTTTTTTGTGCCCTCCTATATGGCAACCAGCGTGCTAAAAGATGTTGATAGCTGTTTTGATGCGATCTTGTTTTCAACTCCTATTTCAAAAAACCATTATTTGTTTGGCCGCTTTTTTGGTGCTTTTGGTGCGTTGATGTTGGTCTTGTTTGCTGGGCCGGTTGGTATGTTTCTAGGCACTTTTTGGCCGTGGGCAGTGCCTGAAACTTTAGGGCCGACAAACTTACTGCATTATCTGGTTTCCTATTTTGGATTTTTTATGCCAACGATGCTGCTTGTATCGGCGCTTATCTTTGCTGTCGCGGTTATGTCTCGCAGTATGATTTATTGTTATGTAGCCGTTTTAGGGCTGTTTATTCTTTATGTTGCGGGGCAGGTGTCTAACATAATTTCGCCGTTGTGGGACCCCTTCATGTTGCGTACATTTGATGACCATATCCAATATTGGACAGCGGCAGAGCTTAATGAAAATTTAATCAGCTATAGCGGAAGTGTTCTTGCTAACCGGTTGATTTGGCTGGCTGTGGCGGTGGGCCTTTTTTTTGCGGCGTATCTTCGGTTTTTATTTCATACAGAAGCAAAGCTTCCCAAAGGAAATAAGAATAAAACAAAGAAAAATCAGGCCAATGCTGGGCTAGAAATATCGGTAAACACAAGCTTTCGCGGTAAGCCTAACTGGGCTGGTCACACACACTTTCAGCAGTTATGGACAAGCACCAAGTTTGAAGTGTTAGCTGTTCTGAAAAGCCAACCCTTTATTTTATTGATGGGTTTTAGCCTGTTTCTATTGGTGATGTCTCTCTCTGATCGGACAGTATTATATAATGTGAATGCTTTGCCAGTTACACGGATTTTGATGTCAGGGCTTTCTGAGGCACTGGTGTGGGCTTTAATGGCGGTAACAATCTTTTATGGGGCCGATGTTGTATGGCGTGACCGTGAGAGTAAGTTTAGTGATCTGATTGATGCTCTGCCGGCGCCAAACTGGGTTTTTGTGCTTAGTAAAATTACGGCGTTGATTGCGGTAATATATTCAATCTTGGCCCTGGGCGCAGTTGTTGCTGTGTCGATACAAGTTTTGAATGGATATTATAATTTTGAATTCGATGTGTATCTGGAGCGTATGTTTCTGTTTAGCACCACATTCATTTTTCTGGCCGTACTATCTTGCTTTTTTCAGGTTCTGGTGAAAAGTCGCTTTCTGGGCATTATGCTGATGGGTCTTTTTATAGTCGCGACACTTGGCTCTATGGGCGTGTTAGGTTTTGAGCACCCCTTGCTGCGCTATGCGCTAGGGACGGTTGCATCACCCATGTCAGATATGAATGGTGCAGGACGTTTTATTGAGGCGGATATCTGGATCAGGGCCTATTATGGCTCTGTTGCGGGGCTTTTGGTGATGTTTACATATGTGTTATGGAACCGCGGAACGCTGCAGCCCTTAAAATACAGGCTTAAGAAGCTTAAAGCTTTTCAAACGGGTAAGTTTTTAGCCCCGTTCGCAGTGTTACTTGTTTTGTTCGTAGGATCCGGTGCGTTTGTTTTTTACAATACCAATATATTGAACGAATACCGTACCAGTGCAGATAGCACAGCAATGCAAGTGGCTTACGAACAGCGTTTTAGGCAGTATGAAAACTTACCGATGCCGAGAACGGTAGATATCAATGTTCAGGTTGATATTTTCCCTTACGCTGGACGAATAGAGGCGAGGGGCAGGCATGTTCTAGAGAATAAGACCAACACAGATATTTCTAGTGTACATCTTGTTTTTCCTCAGCGTTTAGCGAGCGTACCACATGTGGCCCTGGAGGGGGCGGCGCTTAAGTCTGTTGATGAAGTATATAACTATTATATATTTGAGCTAGACAGTGCGATGGAGCCGGGTGAGCAGCGCACACTTGACTATGAGACGCTGGTTCAGAACCAAGGGTTTCCGCACCGAAGGCCAGATGTAATGCTGGTGCGCAATGGTACATATTTTGATAACCGTCGCATAGCCCCGCGCATCGGTTTTAACTCAGAACTTTTACTGGAGGATAGAGACAAACGACGTGAAGCAGGATTGCCTGCTTTGGCAAGGGCAGCGCAATTAGAAGATACTAGTATGTATCGGACGAACGCAATTAGAGGCGATAGTGACTTTATTAATTTTGAAGCCACGGTTTCTACGGTGGCGGATCAAATAGCTGTTGCCCCAGGTTACTTGCAGAAAGAATGGATGGAAGGTGGAAGGCGCTATTTTACGTATAAAATGGATGCACCAATCATAGATTTATATAGCTTTCTGTCTGCTGAGTATGAGGTGCTGCGAGATGAATGGAATGACGTAAAGATAGAGATATTCCACCATAAACCTCACAGCTATAACGTGGCTCGAATGATGGAAAGTACCAAGGATAGTCTTGCTTATTTTAGTAAGCATTTTAGGCCATACCAATTTAAGCAATCGCGTATTCTTGAGTTTCCGGCATACAGGAAGCTCGCCCGCTCATATCCAAATACAATTGCCTACTCCGAGAATTTAGGTTTTCTGGCAGATATGAGCGATGCCTCAGCCATTGATGTGCCTTATTATGTGACATCGCACGAAATTGCCCATCAGTGGTGGGGCCACCAGATAACGCCTGCGAATACCCAAGGTGCTGCAATGCTGACAGAAGCATTGTCGCAGTATAGTGCACTTATGGTTATGGAGAAAAAATACGGCAAAGATCAAATCCGTAAATTCCTGAAATTTGAACTCGATAGCTACCTTTCTGAACGAGACAATGATGCGGAAGGAGAGGTGCCATTACTGCGTGCTGAAGGGCAAGAGTATATCCATTACCGAAAAGGCGCCGTAATTATGTATGCGTTGAAGGATTATCTGGGGGAGGATACGGTTAATCACGCATTGCAGCAATTCATTGAACAGCATGCATTTAAGTCCACTCCTTACCCTACAGCTCTTGACCTTCTAGCTTATCTAAAAGGGGGCGCAGGATCAGAATATCACGGGCTGATTGAAGATTTTCTACAAAAAATAACCCTATATGATGTGAAGCTTATGGATGCCAGTGTGGAGGCTCTGCCTAACGAGCGTTTTAAGGTGTTACTCACTATAGAGGCGCTAAAATTCTATAGTGACGCGGTTGGGAACCAGCGGCAGGCAATCTTTGATATTCCTGTGGACATAGGCTTGTTCACTAAAAGCCCTGATGCCAGAGGGTTCAGTTCTGGGGACGTTGTTCAGCTTGGTAAGCACCGCATTGTGAATGGTCGATCTACTCTTGAAGTAATAGTAGATAAGAAGCCAACCGTTGCTGGAATAGACCCATACAATAAGCTTATTGACCGGGACTCTGAGGATAATTTAGGGAAAATTGAGATGGTTTCATCAGTGGAAATTGCGGTTACTGAGTAAGAATGAGTTGGCAACTCTATAGGCTGGAGTGCGTGTAATCAGCGCGTTCTGGCCGAGGAGGTGTAGCTTATTCTTTGGGTAATTACTCTTGGGGGTTTTCGGGGTGTTTACTGTGATGTCGTTCTTAAGGATGTGACTTTGAGTGTTTGTTATAGGGTGTCTAAGGCATTTGATGTGCTTAACTTATGGAGATTCCTTGACAAATTATTATATGTTTGACTGGTCGGTTAATAAATGATTTATAACCTTCCCCTATGATGAGGGCCGTGTTTTGACAGGGAAGGAAGCAGAGATGAAACTTCAGAGTTTTGCAGAAGGCGATTGGTATTCCTCAGGTGCTGCTGGGCAGCAATTGTGTGATGCCTCCACTGGTGAGCTTGTAGCAGAAATTAGCAGTGATGGCCTAAACTTTGAAGGTATGACCCGCTACGCCCGTGATGTTGGTGGCCCGGGGCTTCGCAAATTCACGTTTCATGAGCGCGCCTTAATGCTGAAGGAAATCGCCTTATACTTAGGTAAGTTTAAGGATGAATTTTACGAACTGTCCTATAAAACAGGGGCTA
>Ga0316207_10001806_pt1 | contig 24412 bp, 27 predicted proteins | sample 6weekpyrite_MG_FD_204943 | JGI IMG/M metagenome (GOLD analysis project Ga0316207, IMG submission 204943) | Microbial mat bacterial communities from mineral coupon in-situ incubated in ocean water Damariscotta River, Maine, United States -... | ecosystem: Environmental > Aquatic > Marine >... | reverse complement strand
ATTTAAATAGTCCCCCGGAATGGTTCTTTGATGTATCGCCTATGGAAAAGGTCCCGGTATTACTGGTTGATGGTGAGCCTTTATTTGAGTCTTTGGCAATTTGTGAGTACCTGGATGAAGTGACACCGGGCTCATTATACCCGGATGATCCATTCAAAAAAGCACAGAATCGAGCATGGATTGAATTTGGCAATGCTATCCTGGATTCAAGTTTTGATCTGTATTCAACGGAGGATGAAAAACGATTTAAACAGCTGACGGCTGTGCTTGATGAAAAATTTGATACTTTAGAAGAAGACTGTTTGACGGGCACATCTTTTTTTAATGGAGATTCATTCTCAATTATTGATGCAGTCTATGGGCCTATTTTCAGATACCACAAAACATGTGAAAAATTTCATGACTTTGGTTTTTTTGAGGACAAACCAAACTTAACTTTATGGTGTGATTCTTTATTATCGTATGATGCTATTATTAATAGTGCACCTGATGATTACGCGGAGAAGCTTGAAGCCAGATTAAGAAACCAGGACTCTGTTTTTTCGTCAAAAATGACATAACTTACTATTATGCAAAAATATAAAACTGAATATTGGTCTGTGAATGTACCGACACTCTGGGGTGCCGAGCATGCCGATGGTAGTGATATTTTGTATGACAAAGCGGGTGTTGGCGAGCTTGTTTTTAGTACTATTTTTCAGACTGATGGCATAACAGATGAACAATTAGAAGAACTAGCCAGTGAACATATCGATGCAGATGCTGTTTTTGAAGATGTTAATCCGGGTGACTTTAGCGGTTTTGCAGTGAGTTATCTTAAGGGCGAAGAATACTGGAGTGAGTGGTTTTTAAGAACAGATAATTGCCTGCTTTTTATTAGCTATAATTGTGATGAAGGAAATGAAGAAGTGGATGAAGACGTGGTGGAATCCATTCTTGAATCGCTCGAAGAAGTTAGTAAATAAAATGGAATTCAACTTATAAATTGATGTCCTACTGACAGAATGAGGGCGATCATTATGCAGAAACTGACACTATTATTTATTTTTGGCTTATTTACCGGTGCATGTGCAACGCATGGATTAAATGTAAGTCAGGTCAACAAGAAATTAAATTACCAATTTGCCATGGATTACTTTGACGATATGAAAGGGCAAACGGCTTTATGGACTGGTCAAATCATATCTGGCAAGAATTTTGAAAATACCACTGAGCTTGAGATTTTAGCTTTTCCGCAAAATGATTATGGTGAACCCATTAAAAATGGTCGTTCATATGGTCGTTTTATTGCGGTTAAGAAAGGATATCTGGAACTGGGTGAATATTCAAAAGATCGTTGGGTAACACTGGTTGGACAGTTAGCGGATAAACGAGAAGGTAAAGTTGGTGATAGCGCTTACACTTACCCTGTTCTTAATTTACAACAAATAAAAGTCTGGCCGGATGAGCCAGTATATTATTACGATGATGATGTACGCTTCCATTTTGGGATTGGTGTATTTCATCGCTTTTAACTAATTAAATTTAGTATGGAATAAATTCTTCTCCTTTTCGTCTTAGTATCTATGTGATGATAATTGGGATACAGGATGTTTAATAAAAATAAACTTTCCAGATTTTGCGTAGATAATCGTAACCTATTGATAAATATAGCTTACTCTTGGTGTCATGAGAGGACTCAGGCTGAAGACTTGGTTCAGGACGCCATAGAAAAGGCACTTAAAAATATTAGTAAGCTCAATGATATTAAGCAGCTTAAAGCATGGTTTATAAAAATTATGCTGAATTGCTGGCGGGATAAGTTGCGCAAAAAACATGATCTGCAAAATTTTGATGATTTAATAGTTGGAGAAGAAAATTATTCGCATCAAAATGTTAACCTTTATGAATCCAGTACGCCGGAAAGTTTACTCTCACAGCAACAAACAAAATTGATTGTTCAAACAGCAATTAGTCAGTTACCAGTAAAACATAAAACCGTTTTATCACTTATTGATATTTATGGTGTGTCTTATAGCGAAGTTTCCACTATTTTAGATATACCCATAGGCACGGTTATGAGTCGTATTAGTCGTGCCCGCAATGATCTTCTGCAACGTTTATCTGTTAAGGAAGATGAGCACAAAGTTATTCCCCTAAAGAAGTAATATGAGATTTTGAGGTGAAATATGAAAGAGCAACAGTATTCAGATGAAATATTAAATGCATATGTTGACGGGGAACTGTCTGCTGATGATAACAATGCAATTTTAAACTCAATGAAAAGTGATAAAGCTTTGTTACGTCGGGTACGTGATTTAGAGCGAGTTAAATCTCTGGTTGGTACAAGCTTTAATGAGGTGCCGAATTCTAATTACGAAAAATCAATTAAAGGCAACAAGCCTTCTTTATCTATAGCAGCCAGTGTTTTATTACTATTAGGCGTTGTTAGTGGATGGATTGGTCATGATCTTTTAAATAAGGATGAAACGTCTACTCAAATTGTTGTGTCTGAAAAAAAAGATACCTGGAATATCGTATTGCATGTTAATACGAATGATAAATATATTCAAAAAACCATTCTTGATGAAACAGAAAGTTTGCTGGAATCATTTAAGGATTCAGAAAAAAAAGCCAAAGTCGAAATAGTTGCTTATGGTCAGGGTGTATTTTTATTTGATAAGTCTAAATCAAAGTATCAGGATAGACTGGAATCACTCAAGAATAATTTTACAAACCTTAGCTATGCTGTGTGTGGCAGAACATTAAAAAGAATTGAACAAAAACAGGACAGGAAAATTAATTTAATAGCTGATATGACAATATCTCGTTCCGGTATTTATCAAATTATTAAAAGACAAAAACAGGGTTGGAACTATATCCGCATATAGGGAGAGTGATAATATGAATATCAAAAAACAAATTATTATTTTATTAGTATTATATGTGCCCTTTATTAGCTTTGCAGAAGATAACAGGGTTAAAGAAGATAAACAGCATATAAAAGTATGGAATACTTTTGCTGAAGAATTGTATCAACTGCATAAGCTATCAATCAAAAATATAGATGTAAGAATTGAGCAAGAGTCTGGTGGCTACCCAGGGAATAAAAATTTCTTTCGTGAACTACGCTACCATGATTCAGATTCAGGTAAATTGATAAGCCGTATTCAAAGAGAAACTGCAAATACTGGTAATATCCATTTAATAGAAGTATTTTTATACGATAAACAGGGGCGTGTTCGACTGGATTACTTAGCCGCATTCTTGCCAGAGTTCAGAAATGCACCCATTCAAACATTGATTAATGTGCATCATTATAATGATTTATTACATTCGTATCGTCAGTTTGATGCATCTGGTGCATTAATATATGAGCAATGCCGTGGGAAATTATTTGGTGAAACCGTCTTTATCACACTGGATGAAGATGAAATAAATGATCGGCATAATATTTTAAAAACAGAGTCAGAAAATGAGCAATATTTTAGTTGTTTTGAAAGTGTGCCACGCTCTGCGAAACATTTTATTAAACCATTGCAGCAGTTTGATAACAGTCGTTTGGCAAAATCAGAAGAGAATGACAAAGATATAAAGAAAGTTTCAGAAGAAATAAATGCATTTCCGGAGAACTCAGCATTATACGTTCAGCGTGGAGACTTGTATTTTAACCGACATGAATTTGAAAAAGCAGTTGTCGATTATTCAGAAGCAATAAAGCTGGATGATAATGCAGACGAAGCCTATTTTGGTCGTGGCATGGCATTGGGTCGGCAAGGTTTAATTCAGCAGGGCATTAATGACTTAAGTACTTATATTAAACGGCATCCTTATAACTCGCGTGCCTATACCAAACGTGGTGTGCGTTATATTTGGTTAGGTAATTTACCTGCAGCAAAAGAAGATATGCTTGAAGCTATCTCGTTAGATATTACTAATGCCGAAGCACATGATGATCTGGGTGTCATATACGCCAGTGAGAGTAATTTTGATAAAGCTATCTATCATTTTAAGCAATCAGTTTATTATGATCGTAGCTACCAGAAAGCCTACCATAATCTTGCGATGGCTTATTTAATGACAGATTCTTTTGCACGCGCTCTAACAAATATTAACAAAGGCTTGAAGCTGGATAAGGATAACAGGAATTCATTGTTGCTTAAGAGCGCTATTTTGCAAAAGCTTGGCAAGTTGACAGAAGCAACAAAGTTAAAGGAGTATGCCGAGTTTTTACCGGAGGGAAACTGGTCAGAGCGCTTTACTGCAAAGTGATAGATTAAATTTGATAAGTTCTTGATAATCGTAAAATAACTTAGGCTGAAGTTACTTCAGGTAATAACATCATAAGAAAAACTTAATGTAAAAACATCTAAATCCGTGCTTGAATAGATACTTATTAACCGGGATGTTTACACATGAGCAAGAAAGAGTCAGATAACGCGCAGGCTGAAAGTCAGAGTATTCGTGAGATACGGGTCAGTCCAGTTGTTCCCTCAGAGTCTGTACTGGTTGCGACGGCCAGAGGGATGCGTCCGAAAAAGAAAGAAGAACGCATAGAGCGTGATACGCGTAAACATGTTGAAACCTGTCCGTTTTGTCGTGGTAATGAGTCAATGACACCACCGGCTTTAGTCACGGTGCCTGACAATAATGAATGGAATATCCGTATCGTTGAGAATCTGTTTGCGATCCTGGCCGATGATGAAAAGAAATCAAATCTTGTGATGGGCTTGCAGCAAACGATTGATGGCTATGGACGACACGAAGTAATTATCGATCATTCAGAACACGGGATAGCCGTGTTTGATATGTCGGAGTCCCATATCAGTGACGTTTTTACAGCATACCGTGATCGTATGCTGGCCTTGTATGAAGCGGATGATCGTATTCGTTATGTACTGGTATTTAAAAATTTTGGTCCGGCAGCAGGAGCCAGTATTCCGCATACCCACAGTCAATTGATAGCAATGCCTGTCATTCCGGAAAATGTTCATTCAGAATTGCATCATTCCGAATTGTATTACGAAAAGCATCACCAATGTATTTTCTGTGGTCTGATTGATGAAGCCTTAACGTTTGAAGCGACCATCTATGATCGAGACTCTGGTGAAGTTCGTCGCAAAGTCGATATTGGTCAGTATATTATCGAACGCACTGAGCATTTTATCGCGATTAAACCTTTTGCCAGTCGTTATGAATGGGAAGTTCACATCTTTCCATTAAAACACCAGGCTGATTTTATTGAGTGTTCAGATGAGCATATTAAAGATTTTGCTGGCCTGCTAAAACGAACCATGAAGCGCCTGGATAAGGTGCTGGAAGGTGTGCAGTACAATTATTTTATGCATACCCTGCCGCATGGTAGTGAGTATAAAAAGAACGATAATAGCTATCACTGGCACCTTGAAATTACCCCACGAACAAGCATTCCGACTGGTTTTGAGCTGGGATCTGGGCTGTTTGTTAATACTATTAGCCCGGAAGAGGCTGCTCAAAAGCTACGTGACACAGATATTTAACCTTTAAAATCAATAGGTTGAAATCCCCCTATCTTTTTTGACAGTTTTGTTGCAGCCTGATTGTCAGCTTCTATAATTTATAGACCACAATAATAATAAGAATAATGAACCATCCACCTGGATGCTGTTGCTGGATAGGGGTTAATATGGTTTTTGCACCGAGTCTAAGAAAGCGTTTTCTTATAGTCGCCTGTCTTACTGCGGCTGCGCTTATAGTCTTAAGTATTGCAACCAAGTATTACCTGGACAAGTCAGGTGATAACCGTCTGTCATCCAGTCGAGAACGCCTCAGTGCATCACATAAGCTTCAGAATATTACACAGTTAATTTCATCTTCACAGCAGGTGCTAAACCTGTATCTGGTTTCGCCAAATATCAAGTATAAAAAAAGTTTTAATCAGTCAATCGAACAATCAAAGCTATTACTGATCGAGCTTGGCAAAAACAGGTGGGCAAAAGAATTTATCGGTGCAGATAGAATAAAAATGTTATCTGAAGATATTAGCAATATTTCAAATATCTCACACTCTCTTATCGAAATACGAGCAGATGTTTTTAAAATGTATCCTGGTTTGTCTAAAGCAAATCAAACACAATTTGTTGCAAACCGTTCTGTGCTTTCATTACTTGATAATGCATTACTTGAAATCAGAGATGAAGGGGGGGTTGGCAGAAAAACGTATGATGACTTTATAACAATAAAAGATATGTGGCGTCGGATAGTACAGCTTAATCGTTTATACGCATTGAATATGACTGTTGTGATATCTAAAGAGGGGCTTAAGAATCAGGAAAAAGATATGAGTATTTATATCGATACTCTACTTTCATATATAAAAGAGAACTTGTCAGAGAAATTTATTGAAGAAACTGAACCAGGTTTTCAGGTTGAAGAAGCGGCACTAAAGTTACCTGGAGTTATTAGTGGATGGTATAAGGACTTTATTGGTTTGCAGCGTTATGTTGTTCATGATGAGTGGCGGGCTGATATACCTGTAATCTTAAAAGAACTCAATCCTGCTTATTTAGATGTTTATTCTTCATTGGACAAGCTTCAGGGAGAAATGAATTTATCTGCAGATACCGATCTTGGTTTGCAATATAAATCATTAGATACAGTTTCTTACCTGATATGGTTTTTAATAGGAACTTTTGTTGCGGTTATCTTTGTTATTTACTATCTGGTAGATGCGTCACTCATTAAACCGATTATCAGACTTGCGAAAAAAATTAAACGAAGGAATCACAGTGAGTGGACATTAGAATCAGAATATATTCGAAGCTCTGAGATGGCAGAATTCATAAATGCATTTTCTGACATGCAGTTGCAAATAAGTGTTCGTCAAAACCAGCTTGAGTATATGGCATTACACGATGCATTAACAAAACTGCCAAACAGAAATATGCTGGTTGAGCGCATCCAGAAAGCAATACTTAAATCAGAAAAAGATAAAGAGAAATTTGTACTGGTTCTTCTTGATCTGGACAGATTTAAGGAAGTGAATGATACATTAGGTCATTTAATTGGTGATGAAGTTTTATGTCATGTTGCTGAAAGGTTGTCAAAATGTATTCGAGATACTGATACGGTTGCAAGATTGGGTGGAGATGAGTTCGCAATATTATTAACAGGTGTTGAGAATGTAAGTATTGAAGGACTTATTGAAAAGTTTGTTCATGTTCTGGAAACGGTATTCAAGATTAAAGAGCATAGCCTGTATATTGGTTCGAGTTTAGGTATTGCAATGTATCCGGAACATGGTACATCAACAGATGAGTTAATGAAAAATGCAGATATTGCCATGTATATGGCTAAAAATTCTAATATTGATTACGCTATCTATAATTTTAAAGATGATGTTTATAATATTAAAAAGCTGGAACTTTTATCTGAATTAAGACATGCAATTAGTGATGACCTTTTATATTTGAAATATCAGCCTATCATTGACGTTGCTGATAAAACGATAAGAGGGTTTGAAGGATTATTACGTTGGAATCATCCTGTTTATGGTGAGGTGATGCCGGATGACTTTATTCCAAATGCAGAACAAACAGGCCTAATTAAGAAGATTACTGAAAAAGTAATTACCAATGCACTAGCAGATACGGTACAAATAAGAGAGATCCTGCCTGAAGCTTATGTGAGCGTTAATGTTACAGCATGGGACTTACAGGATGAAAAAATAATTTCCATTGTTAATGATGCCCTGCAGAAAAATAACCTGCCTCCTGAAGCTATTTTACTGGAATTAACAGAACGTTCGATGATGAATGATAGTTACCGCGTTCAGACTACCTTAAAAACATTAAGCCAGAATGGAATCAATTTTGCTGTTGATGATTTTGGTACAGGTTTTTCATCCATGTCATACCTGAAGCAACTACCGATCAGTGTGTTAAAAATTGATAAGTCTTTTGTTTCAGGCATGTCAAATAATATTGATGACAAATTAATTGTTCACTCAATAATAGGGTTGGCGCACAATCTGGGGCTATCTGTTATTGCTGAGGGCGTTGAGAGTTCGGAGAATGTATTTATACTTGAAACTTTAAAATGTAATTTGATGCAAGGCTACTTTTATAGTCAACCGCTACGGATCGAAAAGGTGCTTGAACGTATTAGCAATAAGAATATTTCTTACTTGAATTTGGAAACGGTTTAAATAGTATTTACATAGGAGGCTTGTTATGAATGAGCGTCGTTTAAATCCTCGGTATTTAGTTAATTTAAATGTAACCTTGTATGGTGATGGTATAGGACATCTGGACGGTCATATTCATGATGTATCTTCCGGTGGCATGTATATCAATATAACCGACACCTCAATGTTAAATAAAAAAATCAACAACGGAACATTGTTTGTCCGACCATCCAACATGGATACTCTTTTTAGTATGGAGTGTTTAAGAGTTGAAGATGGCAGGATTGGTTTAAAATTCGTTGAATAGAAAGCCTGTTTTTCACTTAGATAAAATTAATATTTTAAAGTGGATTATTTTAAAAAAATCGCACATACTTAATAAAACTTAATAATAATAAAGATATTGAATCACTATGGATGAGCGTAGAAAGCACCGACGAAAAGTAGTCAATTCACGTGTAAGAGTTTTTCACCCGAATCTGGGTGCGATAGATGCACAGACAAGAGATATTTCTGATGGTGGTGTACTCATTCTGGTGGGGGATGAGTTATCTGAATTTAAAGTTAACGATGAAGTTAAATTAATTTTTCTGGACTCTGGTGATGTAGACGTCGTTTTTAATATGGATGTGGTGCGTTTTGCCGGTGATGGAATAGGTATGAAGTTCCTCAACTACGAAAAGGATGGGGAAGTGTACCCAATTTCTAATTTAAGGGATATATGGCAGAAACAAAATTAATTGTATAAAATTTGTGCACTAAATCGCGCAACTTTTAAATTTTTATGCTAAATTTTACGAATCTACGACAGCTATAAAACGAAGAAACAATGATATTCCGTACAAAGGAAAGACGGTTTTCCCCCCGTAAACGAGTTATTTCCTCCGTCCGAATCAGTCACCAGTTATTTGGTAAGGTTGACGGGCGTTCCAGGGATATTTCTGATGCCGGTCTTTACGTTGTGGCGCAAAATTTACCAAACTTGCCTAAAGGTGCTCATGTAAGTCTGCAACTGATGAACTCGAGCAATCCGTTTATTTACTTTAATACCCGTGTTGTACGCATGAGCAAGAATGGCATTGGGCTGGCAATTGTTGATTATGAAGTCGACGGAGAACGTTTTAAGCTGGATGAGTTGAAGAGACAGTGGATGATAGCGTATCCAAACTATTTTAATGACACTTAACTTTAAATCTTCAGATTGAAACAGGGTTCTGTTTAGATGGAATCTATCCACTTAATTTCACTCCGTCACTCTGCATTTTATACCCCTTATCTCATTGCATTTGTAGCAGGCTTTCTGGAAAAACAAGGCCTAAATGCCAGTTACCGCTGTGTTGGCAGTTTGGATGAACTGGAGTCAGCTTTGATTTCAGGTCAGGCTCAGGTTGCTCAATCTGCCGTCGGTGTTAGCATGCGCCAGATAGATGTTCAGCAAGATATCCAGAAGAATACCAGTTCAGCTATGACGAATGAGATCATGCATTTTGCGCAAATAAATCAACGTGATGGTTTTTTTATTGCTGCTGCCGTTGATGATGAAATCATTGATAATGATTTCAACTGGAAACTATTGGAGAATAAACGCGTTATAGCCGATCACCTGTTTCAGCCAATGGCAACATTAAAATATGTTCTGGAACAGCAACAAGTTGATATCAGCAGCATCACATTTTTAGATATTGGTAATGCCGAACAAAGTATGTTGGCTTTTAAAGAAGGCAAGGCAGACTTTTTACATTTACAGGGACCTTTTCCCCAGCAACTGGAAGCAGAGGGTTCTGCCAGAATTGTGGCATCAGTTGGTGAAGTACTTGGTGATATTGCTTACAGTAGTTTATGTGCAACAACTGACTGGTTGATGAAACCTGTAGCAAAGAAATTTATGACAGCTTACAATGAAGCACTGGCTTATGTAAAAGAAAGTAGTTCAGAGACGTTAGCTCAACAAATTCTTAGTCAATTTGATAACATTTCTATGGAAGTTTTAAAGCAAACAATATCTGCTTATAAGGAACTGGGGACCTGGGAAGGACAGGCATGTATTTCTGAGCAATCATACCAAAATGCAAACCGGGTTTTTTTACATAGCGGCGATATAACTTCACCTGTTAAATATAATAAGGTAGTGTCTACAGTATTATGTTAATAAAAGAAGCAATTATTTTTATCTCGAAAAGAAATTCAAAAGCAAAAAGGATTTTAGCTTGAATAACAAACCAGACAAGCGTATTGAAGCGCGAATTAAATGTAACAAGCCTGTTCAGGTTCTTTTATCTGATGCAACGTCACTGGTAATGACCGCACTTAATTACTCGATGGGCGGTGTTGGTATAACGGGCTCGATCTATCAGATTATTCCAAATGTTGGTGAACAGTTAAACGTAAACTTTACTCTGGATAACCGGCAGGTCAATATTAATGGTACGGTAAAGTATATAAATCTTGAAGGGAGTGTATATTATCTTGGTTTAGGATTGTGATAAAAAAGCCCAACCATTATCAGATTGGGCTTTGATTGAGTGAGTGTTTTTGCAGTTTACATTTTAGCTACACGGTGAATTATTTTAGCTTTATCCCTGCGTACCTCAGTTCTAAATAAAATACGGTAGCCATGACCAAATACTTCACAAATTTCCCCCTTGCCTTGATCTTTGCAGCTGGCTTCATCTCCATACTTGGCAATAAATTTATCTTTAGCTCTTTTAAAGAATTTTTCCGGGAAACTTGTTTTATATGTTTCGTGAGTTTCAAGGTCGCGTAGTTTTCCATCTGCAAAGCCAATCATAGCAACCTTGGGATCTTCCATTGATACATAAATGCACATACGTTTGCCTGTCAGACTTTGTGCCATTGCCATTTGCTGTATATTGCAGTTGTAGCCTTGTTTTTTTAATGAATCCATGACGGCCTGCTCTTCTTTGCCAAGAGTTAAACCGGCCAGCTGGTAACTGGTAAATGAAGATAGGGGCAAGGAACTTGTGTCTGAGTCCGAAGAAGATGTATCAGGTGCAGTTGCTGTTTTGGGTTCCGGTGCTGGAGCTTTAGGCGCTGCAGCTGGTGCAGGTGCAGGCTCTTTTGGTTTCTCTTCCATACCAAAGACACGGTTGTTAAGCTGACGTTGAATTCTCGCCATTTCCTCTTCTTCAGTTTCTGCGAGAACGACATTTTGTGTTTGCAAAATGAATAGACAAAATAGTGATAGTAGAATTCTCATAATGCTTTCCTGTTTAAAAATGTTTAGTTTAAAAAGGGTGCCGGAGCACCCTAAATTTAAAAGTTAACTTCATATCAGAAAATTAACCTTAAAAGAAGCCAGACATCGCATAAGCTGTTTTCTTGAACATAGGTTCCTGTGCTTCTGCAATATCAAGATTAACTTTATTTGCGGTTGTTACAATACGTGTACGATATTCTTTGTGTTTAGAAACTTCTGATACACGCTGTGTGCTGCTACCCGCATCAGAAATTTTTGTGCTGATTTGAGAATCTTTACGCACATAAACACCTTTGCGAGTTTTCTCTTTAATTTGTACATCGGCAACCAGCATATAGGTAACGTCCTGAACAAAAGCATTAGCAGCTGTTGTACCAAGAGCACCAAGAATACCACCGCCTACACCACCTGCAACAGAACGAGTTTGAGACGCGCCTAATGCTACACCGGCTGCAGTACCTGCGCGTCGGTCACCACGATATCCTTGTTTTAAAGCTTGTTCCGCAGCGGTTGGGCTGGCTTTTTCAAGTTTCAAAACAAAAATATTCATATGGTATTGGGCTTTTTTAGGATTGTCGACAATGCGATAGCCATTATCATTTGTTTTAAATTCAGTGCGAACAATTTTTGAAAGTGCACGGCGATCAAATTCCTGTACACCACTGCGTACATCAACATAAACTGTACGTTTTGCCCGTTCGACAGGGTCAACAAAAACGGCAGTACTAATTTTTGTTTGTACATCAAGCTTTCGTTTTGATACACCGGTATGGACGGCAGCACAACCCGTTAATGCAGCGACTACTACCCCAATAACGAGTAGTCGAAAATATGAGAATGCATGTTTAGACATTTGAAAATCTCCTTAAATAGTTTTATATAATTTTAATAGTTGTATGGGTAGTAACGTCCATGGTAATGGTGGTAATAGCGGCAGTTTCGGTATTCACGCCATGAGTAGCGTAGCAAGTCACGGCAAGTGTAGCCCGGACGCCAGTATCGACCATTATATTCGGGGGGAACTAAATTGCTTTTTGAGGCCTCTTTAATGTAGGCATCAACTTTTTCAGGTTGCTCAGCAAGAAAGGGTTTATCCATTACTTCCTGATTAAGCTGCTTCTGCATTCTTGCCATCTCTTCTTCTTCAGATTCGGCAAATGCATTAGTCGTAAAGAGTAAACTTAGTACGATAAAAAAGTGGCAACATTTTTTTAACATGGTGATAATCCTTCAATCATTGTAAATTTGTTTAAATCAAATTTATTCTTAATATTACTGACCCTTAGTAATTGACTGTTATTTTACACCGATTTTATAAACAGGGGGTATAAATTATGGGGAAAGACTATAGCGTTTGTTAACTGAATCCTGGCTGAACAAATTGTAATAATTTAGCTTTACAGTTGTGCGGTAATTTGAGCTGAAGAAATGGTTAAAAAACATACAATTTTGTTCTATTTTGGTGCATATTTTAGAGTGCCTTAATCCCTGGCAGTCGATTTTCTCAGGATTACGCGTCGAGATTATGAAGTTTAAGAAATATAAATGGTGGCTGGTTTTAAGCTTATTCTTTTACTGGGTTATTAACCTCGGCAGTCATGCAACTGAGGTTCCGGAACCGGTTAAAGCAAACAAGCTGACAGATGATGCTGTGCAGGCACAAGTAACTAATTCTGCCGATGAAGTTGTTCCTATTGAGGATACAGTGCCAGTTGATGGTGCTGAACAACCTGATGATCTGATCCCCGTTGATGATGATGTTCTGGACGAGCTCCGAGTAACATCTGAGGTTACAGCTACAAAAGTAAAATTGCTTAAACTACCTGATGGTGGTTTATATTCGGGTGATTTGAAATTTGGCGTCATGCGTGAAGGAGATGGAGAAAACGAATGGCCTAATGGGGATCGTTATAAAGGTCAGTGGTTAAATGATAGCCCGCATGGCAAAGGCTTAATGTTAAGAAGCTCAAAAGAAACCTATCAGGGTTTATTTGAGTTTGGCCAATACAGTGGTCTGGGTGATTTAAAAACTGTAACAGGGGAACGATACCTGGGACAGTTCAGGTTTGGTAAATTAGATGGGCCAGGTTTGTTTGTTTCTACAGATAAGGAATTTTATCTGGGGGAATTTTCACAGGGGCAGCGTCATGGCAGGTTTCTTTATTTCACGAGTTTATCAGACAAGCCTGAATATCAGCTCTGGTTCAATGATGGGCTGGAAAAAATTATTGATATAAATGATACAGATTATAAGCAACAGCAATTACTTATTAAGGAACTTATAGCTGGTTTTACTGTGATTGCAGAAAAGCGCTTGCAGCAGCGCCGTGCAAATACACATTACCAGGTTCGAGGCAGAGTAAGAAAAATAGTGAGTGACGTAGATGATTCGCCAGAACATGCCTATGGTGACTTTATAATTAATTTACTGAACCTGGAGCACTAAAAAAATATGGGCGACTCTGCTACTTTAACCCGTATTTTATCGACGCCTTTGAAAGCATTGAATGATAGTGACTGGGAAGCGCTGTGTGATCAGTGTGGCCGCTGTTGCCTGATTAAACTCGAAGATGAGCAAACTAATGAAGTATTTTATACCAATGTTGTTTGTCGTCTTTACGATATTGAAAAAGGTTGTTGCAGTGATTATGCCAACAGGAAACAATTTGTACCAGATTGTGTTGTGATAAAAAGTTTTAGTGATGAGATATATTCTCAGCTCCCAAAAACATGCGCATACAGGCTTAGATACAATAACGAGGCATTGCCGCAATGGCATCCATTAGTAGGTGGGGGTAAACAGAGAATGCAGCAAGATGACATTAGCATTAAGAACAGAGCTGTTTCCGAGGAGTTTATTCATCAGGAACAATTAGAAGATCATATTATTGATGATATTCAGTGAGCTGACAGACAGAATCATTTATACTACGGTACTATGTATAGTTTAAGTTTAATCCGTTTTATTATACCGATATTTCTCGTTTTATCGCTTGGCGCCTGTGCAACAAGTAATACAGGTTTGTCGACAGCAGAAGATACGACACCACGCAAAAAAATTCATAAAAACTTGCAAAAGTATATTGATCAACTTTATTCGGATGATGCAACTGAACGTGCATGGGCAATTTATAATATTGGTAAGGCACATAAAAAAGCGTTAAATACAGTCCCTTACCTGGTTGCGATGTTAGGCGACAACGATGTTGCTGTTATGAATCGCTATATTGGAAAAAATTATACCTTAGGCTCAACGACCACACCGGCTGATGAAGCTGTACGGGCATTAGGTAAAATTGGTCAGGCCAGTGTTAAACCTTTACTAAATGCTTTAAAAAATAGCGATAAAGCTATCGTGCTAAAGGCGATCAAGGCATTGGGACTGGTTAAGGACAGTGAGGCGATTAAACCATTAGCTGCTTTTCTGGCTAGCGATGATAAACGTATTCGTTTAGAAGCGGCAAATAGCTTAAGCCGGTTTAGAAATCCATGGGTATCAGAATATTTATTAAAAGCATTAAAAAATAAAGATCCGGCTATTCGTTCAACAGCACTCTATGCTATTGGTAAACGGAAAAACCCGGTAACTATTCCAACTTTGTTAACATTATTTAATGATCCTGATATTAATATACGTTTACAGGTTTTATATATTATTAGTAAGTTCAGAGATGAACGAGTGATCCTGCCGGTACTTAAACAACTTGATACAGAAAATACTGACTACCGTATCGAAGTTATAACTGTACTGGGAAATATTCGTGATTATCGAGTTATCGAGAAATTAATAAAACTCCTTGGTGAGGATAACAAAAAAGTGCGCATCGCTGCGGCTGAGTCACTCAGCCAGATTGCGGAGGTTTCTTTTGGTATTAACCAGGCCAAGTGGAAAGACTGGTGGAAGAATAAACTAAAGCGTGCGGCTAAACATTAGTTACTCGTTTTTACCCAGTTAATTTCTTCAGCTGTCTTTTTTCCAATAACAACACGATATAAGTTCTTTGGAAATACCGCCTCACTCTCGTTAACTGGAATTCTCCCTGCCATGACTTCAGCGCGACTTTGTGGATAGCGAGGGTTATTGTCCGGGTTTGCAAAGCCATCCGGGTAGTGTGGGTAGCCGGATGATAATTCATATTTATCGGTTGCCCCAAGTGTGTGTAAGAATTCATGAGCAATAATAATATTATTTTTTCGGGTAAATCGTTTGCCAGCATAGGCATGTACGACACCGATGTGACCTTTTTCAAGACCTAATGAATGTGACAATTTTTTATTACCGCTTGGATCATAATAAACCGCAAATATTTGCACATCGGGTTCAGGGCCGGTATTTGAGTCACGTGTATATGCCCAATAGCGTAACTTTAAACTCCAGAGCATGATATTAAACAGGGAGCGGTCTGCTGGTGGAGCGGGTGGTTGCTCAAAAATTTGTGGTGCAATACTAATGCTGACCGGGCGCTTGATTGGTATTTTGAAATATTTCGCTTCATCAGCCATGAAGGTTTCAATGTCCTGAAAGTCAGATTTTTTTAGAGATTTAATATAGTTAGTTGTGCGCTGGCTGCTATCACCGTTGATTGGATAGATTGAGACCCATAAAGGGCTATCCCAGTCAGTCGTTCTTAATTTTGTCAGATAGGTTGAGCCGGCGACAATAACCAAAATAATAAGTAAGACAAATATTCTAAAGGCTTTAAACACAGATTTTTCTCATTAAATATTTTTATAATTTGCAGCATTTATCATGCATATAGCATAGTTAATTATATAAATTATTCCTGATAAATTTAATTTATCTTCTTTTTAGCACTTATTCTAAATAGCTGAACTATACTTTAAGAGTCTGAGTAAAATACTCAAGTTATATAAAATGGAGGTGATAGCTATGATTCGTCGTATGTATTTCATGATTCCAGATGTAAGTCTTGCCCGTACCATTCATAACGAGCTTCTATTGTCACGTGTGGCAGAAAGTCGTATGCATGTAATAGCAAGGGAGGATGTAGATTTAAATGATTTACCGGAGGCAAATCTTTTTCAAAAAAGTGATTTAATTCATGCTGTACAAACCGGTACGCCTATTGGAGGATTAACAGGCGTAATATTAGGTGCTTTAGCAGTGAGTTTAGGGATGGTTTCACCTGGGTATGAAGGAGTGACCGTTATGTTAACCGTACTTGCTGGGTTATTCCTGGGAATCTTTTCTTCAACTATGATAGCTGTGAACGTGCCGAATACACGCCATCGCCGTTTTGAAAAGGACCTTTCAGAAGGAAAAATTTTATTTATCGTTGATGTTCCGGTTGAAAAAGTACAGGAAATTTCTGAAATGGTAACGCGTCATCACCCAGAAGCTGATATGCGAGGGCTTGAACCTAATATTCCTGCTTTTCCTTAAAGGTTTTTTATCACCCAAAACAAAAAGGCCGGTTTTTAACCGGCTTTTTTTTGTACTCTGGAATGCAGTTAGAGACTTATACCTAATCCTTTTCCTGACTACGCTTAATGTAATAGCGTGCACGGGCAACTTTATTGATACAGTTGGGAAACTTATCAAACTGTTGTTGAATTTTAGCTGCTGTAAGTAAGGTAGCTGCTTTTGTCCAGGCTAATCTGCTACTAAAACCATCGAGCTTCGCCTGTTCCAGTTCGGCATTTGCTGTTGCTAATCCGGAACGGCATTGGCTTGCCAGTTTTGCGCTATGAACGGCTGCACAGCCCGAAAAGAAAATACCTGCCAGCGCTGTAATGAGGGTTATTTTAATAAGGGGTTTTAAAATGTTTGGCATGAATTAAATTACTTAAATAATAAGTTTCGCTAATATGTTTAAGGCAGAGCCTCAAAAAAATTCAGTTAAAAAACAAATCTTACAGTTTTTTTATGATGGATGCTAATCAGCAATTAAAGAGAAGATACTTCCTGACTACGGCTAATATAATAACGGGCTCGCGCTGCTTTGTTAATGCAGTTTGGGAACTCTTCAATCTGCTGTTTAATTTTTGCGGCACCAAGCAGGGATGCTGCTTTTGTCCATGAAACTGACTGGCTAAATCCATCTTGTTTGGCTTTATCAAGCTCGAGGCTGACAGAGGTAATATTTGTGTGGCAGCGGTAAGCCAATTGTGTGCTGTGCACAGTAGCGCATCCGTTTATCAGGGTAAACGTAACAATGAGTGTTCCAACTTTTAATAATAATTTACTAATATACGACATGATATTTTACTACCTAAGGTTCCTGCTCGTACCTGCTTGTTAAAGTATAAACACGAATACTTTTTTATTTTGCTGTGGAGTCCACATAAATGAAATTCAATAAAAAAGTAGTTTGTTAGTATATTGCATTTTCTATGCCGGTAAAAAAACGCCAGTTACTTTGATAAGATGTTGTTTTATAAGATGGTAATGATTATTATCTGATTCGATATCGTCTAGCTAGCTAAATAACCCCGTAAATTATAAGAGAGAAGCTTATGCCATCATTTGATGTTGTGTCAGAACTGGATATGCATGAAGTTACCAATGCGGTAGACCAGGCAAATCGAGAATTAGGCACTCGTTTTGATTTTAGAGGTGTGGATGCGAAATTTGAGCGTCAGGATGAAACGATCATGATGACCGCAGAAGTAGATTTTCAACTACAACAAATGCTCGATATCCTGCAGAACAAAATGCACAAGCGTGGTATTGATATATTTTGTCTGGATCCCCAGGATCCTACGCCTCAGGGCAAATTGGTTAAGCAGCTGATCAAACTTCGTCAGGGTATTGAGCAGGCGGATGCTAAAAAAATGATTAAAATGATCAAGGATGCAAAGTTAAAAGTGCAAACTGCTATTCAAGGAGAGAAACTACGGGTGACGGGTAAAAAGCGTGATGATTTGCAGGCTGTAATCGCGTTATTAAAGGGAGCCAAACTTGAAGTGCCGCTGCAGTACGAAAACTTTAGAGATTAGGAATTCGATTTAATTCAAATGCTTACAGAATTTTAATCCACCAGTACATCACATTGTCTTTTTAAGTCATTAAAACGTTTGCGTCTATTTTTGTTACTTTGTCTTCGGCAAAAAGGCTGATCTTTTGGTATAATTTTAACCAGATTGACACTTGTCCTTGCTAATCTATTCAGCATTTTTCTGTCACTGAACAATCATGATTTATAAGCCAGGCTGCCATTTTTGCTTGCACCTTCCCCTTTGAATTAATTCACAAGAATTAATTCCAGAGCACTGATTCAAAAACTCTGATTCGCTTGAATAAAAGGGAAGGTTTTCTTTATTGCTATTCCGGATTGATATTCTGGCGGTCACTCAGTTACTATGATTAATGTTGCTATTAATATAAAAATAAAGACAGGCCATGCAGGACTCACACGATTTAAGTTTACTAATCCAGTCACGTGTTCCGATTATTTCGTTACAAACGAAAGAAGAGCGTCGTGCCATTGAGTTACTCGATACAGTTACCAGTAAATTATTTATCCCGCTATATCGATGGAGTATTACCGAAGGCTTATTACGTCTTGAAGAAGGCTTTTCTCCACAGCGACATAATTCACAACCACCTGATGTATTAGGTCATATCAAGGCCAGCCTGCATCCAGGTGTTTTTGTCTTAACAGATTTTCATCCATATCTTGACGATCCTTTGCATGTGCGATTGCTTAAAGATATTGCAATAAGTTATGCCGATGCACCACGTACAGTGGTTTTATTAAGCCACGATATTTTAGTGCCGGAGGAGTTAAGTAACTTTAGTGCAAACTTCGAGTTAAGTATGCCGGGTAAAGATAAAATTGCGCAACAAGTTAAAAAAATTGCCGATAAATGGTCAGAAGAAAATAATGGTAAAAAAGTTAAAGCCGATAAACAGGCTTATGAAATGTTGCTTGGAAATTTGACCGGATTAACATTAACCGAAGTAAAACGTCTTGCGCACAAAGCCATCTATAATGATGGTGCTATTACTGAATCAGATATCCCTGGTGTGTTAAAAGCAAAGTATGAACTATTAAACACGGGTAGTGTTCTTCAATTTGAATATGAAACGGAAAAGTTTTCTGATGTTGGCGGATTTAGTGCCGTTAAACATTGGCTGCAGCAACGTAAACAATCGTTTATAGATAAAGTGCCAGGGCTCAATCCACCCAAAGGAATGTTGTTACTTGGTGTTCAGGGTTGTGGTAAGTCACTTGCAGCAAAAGCGGTTGCCGGTATATGGGGTATACCTTTATTACATCTTGATGTGGGAGCATTATTTAATAAATATCATGGTGAGACAGAAAAGAATTTACGTAAAGCACTTGATACTGCAGAAGTGATGTCGCCCTGTGTTTTATGGGTAGATGAAATTGAAAAGGCGTTGGGAACATCACAAAGCGATGGTGGTACCAGTCAACGTGTGCTTGCAACACTATTAACCTGGCTATCAGAGAAAACAAAACCCGTTTTCATGGTTGCAACCGCAAATAACATCGAGTCATTACCTCCTGAGCTTATTCGTAAAGGGCGTTTCGATGAAATTTTCTTTGTAGACTTACCTCAGCACTCTGCGCGAATGAATATTTTTAAGATCCACTTAAAACGTAGAATGCTCGATCCTGATTTATTTAATATTGGTGATCTGGCTAAAAAAACCGAAGGTTTTTCTGGTGCCGAGATTGAGCAGGTGATTGTTTCTGCTTTTTATGCATCACATGCAGATGGACAAGCAGTGAACGACGAGATGATTTTAAACTCCATCTCACAGACACGGCCTTTATCTGTCGTTATGGCTGAGCCGATTGAAAGACTCAGACAATGGGCAAAAGATCGAACTGTGTCTGCAGATTAAAATTGATTATCTGATTAAGGTTTGAAGCCTTTTGTTAATGGCGCATTTGGCGTGATGCTATATTGTTTCATCGATGCATCATAAATCTTCACGTTGTCATAGCCCAGGCTACGCAGGGTAAGGTAACTTTGCGAGGCACGATGTCCGGAGCGGCAATACAATACGACTGGTTGATTTTTCTTCCGCAAACCGAGTTTGGCAAGCTCCTGTTGAAGAACATTGGAAGGCTTAAATTTAAACTGGTTTTCAAAATCAATAGAATTATCCCAGCTCCATAACTTCGCTCCAGGTATGTGACCACTGCGGCGTTTTTTAATACTTCCGGTATATTCATCTTTTGTGCGTACATCAATAAGCAGTGCTTTTTTATCACGGCTATCCGGTAACACGTCTTTTAATGTAGCTAAAGCTGAATCATTTAATGATTTTGGTAATGGGTAGAACGTTTTAGCTTTAGGATTAAAGGGCGTGGCTGTTACCGGGTAGCCATCAAGTATCCATTTTACCAGGCCGCCATTTAAAATAGACACGTTCTTGTGTTGAATACGCTCTAGTTCCCAGAACAGACGACTCGCATGCAGGCCGCCAATATCATCATAAATAACCACGTGACTATTTGGTGTAATTCCCAGTAACCCAAGCAGTTTAACAATGTTTTCCTGACCTATACTTAGTGATACACGGTTCTTAAGTTGTTTATTCAAAATATGGTATGGCAGTTGAATCGCTGTTTTAATATGGAAGCGCTGATACTGGGTTTCATCGGACATATCAATCAAAACCAGATTTGGTTTACCAAGTTGCTTTGATAACCAACTGGCCGATACCAATGTATCAGCAGCATAACTGTACGATGTAAATAATAGTAGTAAAAATGTCAGGGTCGTTCGTAATGTTTTCATTTTTTGTTCCAGCTTGAATAATCCAGCTATTATAGATAGGCTAAACTTTAATAGAAAGTTGTATATAACCAAGATATTAACCCTATGTCTCAAATTGCGTGCAAATACCACTACGATCTGCCGGCGCGGTGGTCGTGTCATGCATGCCATATAAATTACTGCACCAATTGTGTCACGCCACATGCTGAGAATACACAACCGGCGTGTCCTGTCTGTGATGAGCCATTAACTATTGTTGGTGCTGAAAATGTTGTGTTGCCATTTTGGCAACGCCTGCATCATTTTTTTATCTATCCATTACAGCCTGTTCCATTAGGTATCATGATTTTACTCACCGTTATGATTGCGGCGTTGGGGAATACTTTGTTTGGTTTCCTGGTTATTCTATTAAGTCTGTTAATTCTTTTGAAGTATTCCTATGTTGTACTTGAAGATACCTCTCATGGTTATTTATTGCCCAGGCCATTTTCATCCGACATGATAACCCGGAATTTAGAACTGCCTTTTAAACATATTTTGAATGTTTTTCTGCTGGTGGCGATAAACTACATGACATATAACTATAGCGTGGAGATCAATACACCTTATTTGTTTTACGCTGTTTTTTCGGTTTCAGTTTTCTTTTTGCCCGCGAGTGTTATGTTGCTGGCTATTAAGCATAGTTTTAGCAGTGCTTTTAATCCATTGTTGCTATTTCATACAGTAAAAAGTATAGGTGTGGTTTATATCCTGTTATATGTATTTGTATTAATGATGTTGAGTTCGGCAGCGGCAGCAATTTATTATATTAATAGGTTGATACCAGAAAGTTTTTATTTAACGGTCGATGTATTTATTACAATGTTTTTTGTGATCAGTATATTTAACATGCTGGGTTATGTTTTGTATCAGTATCATGAAAGAGTTGGTTTTGGTGTCGATGTGGCGGTTTCTAGTAGTCTTGATGAAAAACAAAATGATGGGAAGTTTATTTTGAGAACGCCTGCTATGGTTGATATAGAAATTTTGGTGCAGGAAGGACATTATAAAAAGGCTTTTAAAAAACTGGAGAAATTAATTTCTTCGCAGCCAAGTGATATGCATGCGAGAACGTACTATCAAAAGTTATTGCATCTTTTGGGAGATGTCGAAGGTGCACGTGAACATTGCGCCAACTTTGTTGGCAGGTTGATGGCTGAGAAAAAATTGTCGCAGGCTATGAATGTTTTTATTGCCTGCAATAAAGAAGATTCTGATGTTACTTTGTCGAAACCTCAACAACGACTGGAAATGGCCAACGCTCTCATTAACAATGGTAAACACCGGTTAGCGATGCATTTATTAAATAATTTGCATAAAGACCATCCAACCTATTCAGAAATTCCGGAAGCATATTTATTGGTTGCAACCATCATGTCTGATCAATTTAATCAGGACGATAAGGCTATCAATATTTTAAAGTTTGTTCTGGAACGATATCCTCAAAATAAAGGGATAGATAAGGTTAAGGATTATCTCGCCGTTTTGGAATCAGTCACACTTAATAACGCGTCGAATAAAAATTAAGTTGCCATTACGATTCTTGCCTGCTTGCTATCAGGGAAGTCCTGAATCAAAAGGTTTTTGTATTTTTGGTATTGTTCACTTCTGTTTGCTTTTTTAAGTGCATTAATAAGAGATAATAAAACTTCTGGTTGTTTGTCGGTATTGCCATCATGTTTTAACAGGTAGTGACAAATTTTTTCAGCATCATCAATATAATTATTATTAGAGAAAATTGTGGCCAGATAATATAACAGCTCAGTAGTAAACTTTGCTGATGGTAAAGCGGTTGATGAATACTCTTTGTAAATAGAGTGAATTAATTTATTATAGCCCTGTTTTTCTGCAGCTAGCTTTATCAGTTGATGGGCAAAGACATGATATTGGTCAGTGTCAGGATGAATTTTTTCAAGCTGATAAAGCTGTTTAACAACATCAAAATTATTCGGTTGGTTAATTAAGAGTTCGTTAAGGATCTTTTTTGCATTATTAAAGTCCAGTTGGCCAATTAACTCGATTGCGTTATGAAATTTTTTGTCAAATTCCAGTTTTGAGGAATTATCCTGCAATGCCTGTTGATGAATAAGTTTTGGGTAGCGTTTATAAATAATTCCAAGTAGTGCACCTGTTACCAGACCGCCTATATGAGACAGGTTGCTTACCTGGTCGAGGAAAAAGTACTGGTTAATCAATTCATACGCAAGCCAGACAGGTAGCAGAATAAGAGCAGGTGCTGTTACATAACCAAAGTACACAATAATAGAATAGAAAAAGCGTATTTTTCGCGTTCCAAAAAGTAAAGTATAGAAACCAACCAGACCGGCTATTGCACCGGATGCGCCAACAACCCAATAGCCTGCATTTGGATCAAGTAACATTAAGGTAAGACCGGACACCATGCCCGAAATGAGATAGACAAACAGATAGGCACTTCGACCAATGGCTAATTCGATAACAAAACCGAACATAAAAAGAAAAATCATATTAATAATAAGATGATTGCTATCATCGTGCAGAAAGTTATGCAGCACCAGTGACTCAAGATTTGTGTCATAGGGCTTTAAACCATATTGGTATTTAACTATTCGTTCTAATAATCTTTTGAATTCAAGGTGTTTTTGTTTCCACATATTAAAACGTGGATGATCAGCTTTAATAATTTGCTCGTTATCAAGTTGTGCCAGGAATTTGCCATCGACGATTATATTTTTTAATGCATAGCGGTAGGCTTGAAGAGGGTTTTTTTCCAGTAGCTTATTGAGTTTTTTTGCTGTGTCGCTTGAGACACCCAGGTACTCGATATATTCGGGGACCTCTATAAAAGCCAGACCAGAATCGAGGTAGTATTGAAAAGCGAGAGTTTCACTTTCCTTATCATTCGTCTGCCAGGTGAGATAGCAGCCGATTGAAATAAGGATCAATACAACGGTCAGAATAGGGGGATTCTTCCACTGTGGTTTTTTCTCAACAGGTATGAACATTTAGTGTGACTGACAACTTCAGGTATTAAATTCTTATCTTATTACTATAGCAGCTGGTTGATATTGAAGGAATTTATCTGACTAATTTGGCTCATTTTGTCCTGTTTCTCAGAAATGAAGAAATTAGCCAAAAATTAACCAGTACGGGTTAATTTTTGTGAAGCATGTCCTAAACTAATGCTAGTGTTTAGACGATGATCGTCTAAAGAATCAACACTAACACGGGGAAAACTCATGAGTGATGCAGCAACAGACATAATGGATGCGGTTGAAAAAGCAATGGATAGTGAAACAGCCTTTGGTGATTTACTG
>Ga0316207_10001805_pt1 | contig 24425 bp, 22 predicted proteins | sample 6weekpyrite_MG_FD_204943 | JGI IMG/M metagenome (GOLD analysis project Ga0316207, IMG submission 204943) | Microbial mat bacterial communities from mineral coupon in-situ incubated in ocean water Damariscotta River, Maine, United States -... | ecosystem: Environmental > Aquatic > Marine >... | reverse complement strand
TTAAGGGTGGAACGACCTTCCCGGATACATCGTCATCGTACTCTAAAAAGACAGTTTTTGTTCTGTCATATAACCTTTTGGTTACTGGAATTAATCATACAAGGGTGGATAAGCGCAGCGCATCCACCAGATTATGAATATTGAAAGGAAAAAAAATGGATTGGATGAAAATTATTTCGGCAATCGCCCTGGTGTTGATGATTATTTATCTTTTACCACGCGCCAAAGCGATGATGCAGGCAAGTGCCCAGGCCGAAAATAAAGACTGGGGCGGAGTTTTAATCCCGATTTTAATTGTCGTGCTGTTTGTGGTTTTCCTGGTGTCGACTGTCTAACGCGTTAGGCCGGAAAAACGCCGGTAGACAAGTATCGATCACCACGATCGCAAATAATGGAAACAATAACGGCGTTCTCCACCTGTTGGGATAATTGCAAGGCGGCTGCAACTGCACCACCTGACGATATACCGCAAAAAATGCCTTCTTTGGCAGCCAACAAACGTGTGGTGACTTCCGCCTCTTCCTGACCGATGTCCAAGATTTGATCCACCCGACTGGCTTCGAAAATTTTCGGCAAATATTCTTCAGGCCAGCGGCGAATACCGGGGATATTTGCACCTTCTTTGGGTTGCACACCAACAATCTGAATATCCGGATTTTGCTCTTTTAAATAGCGCGAGGTACCCATAATGGTGCCGGTTGTGCCCATGGCACTGACAAAATGGGTAACTTTGCCATCTGTGTCGCGCCAGATTTCCGGGCCGGTGCCTTCATAATGCGCCAGCGGATTATCCATGTTGGCAAACTGATCCAACACAATACCTTTACCTTCCGCCTGCATTTGCTGAGCAAGATCTCTTGCGCCTTCCATGCTGGCTTCGCGAGTCACCAGAATTATTTCCGCGCCAAAAGCTTTCATACTGCCACGACGCTCTTCACTCATATGTTCCGGCATAATCAGCACCATACGATAGCCTTTAATTGCCGCCGCCATGGCTAACGCAATCCCGGTATTGCCACTAGTGGCTTCTATTAGCGTATCGCCGGGCTTTATATCACCCCGCTGTTCTGCGTGTTGAATCATACTCAGCGCTGGCCTGTCTTTTACCGAACCCGCTGGATTATTACCTTCCAGTTTTACACAAACAATATTTGATGTGTCACCTGGCAAGCGCTGCAAGCGAACTAACGGCGTATTGCCAATGAACGACTCAAGTGTTTTTATGTTTAAACTCATTTGAACATTTCCGGATCACAGTAAGCGCTTAAATATTTTCTGAACTCATCACCCAAGCCTTCATGTTTCAGGCCATATTCGACAGTTGCCTGTAAGTAGCCGAGTTTACTGCCACAATCGTAACGTTTTCCGTGAAATTCATAAGCCATGACGTGTTCGAAATCCAACAATGTGGAAATTGCATCCGTTAATTGGATTTCATTGTTGGCACCACCAGGCGTGTTTTCCAATATCTCGAATATACGTGGTGAAAGAATATATCGCCCAACCACAGCCAAATTAGAAGGTGCTTCTGCAGGCACGGGTTTTTCAACAATCGCATCCACTTTACCCACATTATCTGACACCGATGTTGAAGAAACGATGCCATATTTTTCCGTTTCTTCTTTGTCTACTGTCTCAACACCCAGCACACTGCAGCCACGCTCAGCATAGAGATTGGTCATTTGGCTTAAGCAGCCTTTATCGTCATCATCGATTAAATCATCAGCCAAAATAACCGCAAACGGCTCATCACCTACCACGTCTTTCGCACACAATACCGCATGGCCAAGGCCTAACGCTTCAGGTTGGCGAATGTATACACAATTTACACCTTTGGGCAAAATGTCCTGCACAATTTCCAGCAATTTGGTTTTTTGTTTTTGCGCCAGTTGGGTTTCCAGCTCGAAGTTTTTATCGAAATGATCCTCTATTGCCCGCTTGGCACTACTGGTCACAAATATCAGCTGATCACATCCGGCAGCGACGGCTTCTTCTGCCGCATATTGTATGAGTGGTTTATCTACCACCGTCAGCATTTCTTTGGGATTGGCTTTGGTGGCTGGTAAAAACCGAGTTCCCATTCCTGCAACGGGGAAAACCGCTTTCCTCACGGGTTTTGGCATAATTTTAAATCCTTCACAAAATACACAGTATTAATGCCCATAACCATGGGCCGAGAAATTAATTCATGTAACACAACATTATAAACGCTGGCGGATAATTTGATGAAAATTAAAATTTGAGATCACGAAAATCTTTTCAATAGAAAGTTTTGTTCGAATTTGATCAACAAAAAACCAAGCTTTGATCCAGCTATCACCCAGGCGATCATTACACCCGAGGTATTAGCCAACATGTCAGCCAGTTCAAATGATCGATATGCGGTAAAACCTTGCACAATTTCGATAAAACACCCAAGCAAAACCAAACTTAAAATCGGCCGCCAATGATATTGACGATAATAAAGCTGTACAAACCATAAACACATTGCGAAATAAGAGCTGAAATGCACTAATTTATCACCAAAATTGATGGAAGAAACATCTGGTGGTCTGGGATGCAAAGAAAAGTAGATAACACTTAACACCATGCCATAGCCAATTAGAAACCAGAGCTTTTGGAACTTCAGTGTTTTGTGGATTTGATGCGTCACTTTTCAGGTTCGTGCTTGATGGTGATTTAATTTTGGCGGAAGACTAAAGTAATGTGCATAAATTGACGACAATTATTCTATCACAAAGGATTTGCCTAACGAGTTATGCAACCTTTAATAAGTTAGTTACGTAATAGTATTCAATGAAATTAAAAAGACAATGTTTTTCATGTTAACACACAGCGATACCAGCACCCGGTTAAAGACTTCATGTGACTGGTGATTTTGATCACAGTTCAAACAAAACATTCCAGATATGATCAAACATGAATCAATTGTGAAAAATAATTAAACAAATTTCAAATTGCTGATTAAACAAGCTAAGCTAAACCTTATGAATCAAATAAATACCCTGGAACTATTAGTTTGATTAAGGTATTCTATTTGCATAATTTATACGGGTAAATTGATACTCAGGAAGTTTAAAGGAATTGGGCTCTACCCGAAAAGAATTTTATGGCTATTAGTATAGTAATTGCATTTCTCGTTACCTGCCTGTTTATTTGGGCGCTTATCCCTGTCGCACATCGTATCAACCTGGTTGATAAACCCGGTGGCCGAAAAAAACATAACGGCAGCATCCCGCTAATAGGCGGCATTGCTATGTACATCGGCTTAATTATTGGCCTGGATGTTTCCGATCATTCATTTACTGAAGTAAAAGGTCTACTCGTTGCCGGAGGCATTTTACTGATCGTCGGTACGATTGATGATTATGTAGACTTGCGCGCTTCGGTTCGATTCCTGGCACAAATTGTTGCCGCATTGATTATCATCTTTACTGATGGCGTTATTTTGCAAAGTCTAGGACAGCTGTTCGGTAATGGAGTTGTTTCGCTGGAAGGCGTTGCCACTGTGTTTACCATCTTTGCTATTATCGGCGTCATTAACGCCACCAACATGTCGGATGGCATGGATGGATTAGCAGGCGGTTTAAGTTCAGTTGCGATTTTAGCTCTCGTTCTCGCATCAGGTGGCGCTCTCGCATCTGCTGATAATTATGTCTACAGTATAATTTTAGCCACTTTGATTGCATTTTTATTATTTAACTTACGCACTCCCTGGAATAAAGAAGCAAAAATTTTCATGGGTAATGGCGGTAGCATGTTTTTAGGTTTAACCATCGCCTGGTTACTCATCCATGCCAGCCAGGGCGAGCAAGCGATCATTACTCCAGTAACAGCTTTATGGATATTCGCGTTGCCTTTACTGGATACCATTTGCGTAATGATACGCCGCATCAGCAAAGGTAAATCACCCTTCGCTCCCGACAGAGAGCACTTCCATCATATATTTCTCGTTGCTGGTTATAGTACCAAACAAAGTGTCTGGATAATGATCGTTGTGTCATCTGTATTAGCGACCATTGGCCTCATTGGCTACTTCTCCAAATTACCCGAGGCTTTGATGTTTGTTGGAATACTATCCTTGTTTGGCCTTTACTTTTGGGGCATGAGCCATGCCTGGAAGGTGATGAAGGTTATTCGGTTGGATAATAAAGGCTCAAGTGCGGGTGGGTCTGTGGATACGCCTGTTAAGTAAACCAAGTTGGAATACAGCCCTCGCAGTATCTTAGTTACCGGCGGTGCAGGTTTTATAGGCTGCAACTTCGTTCGCTACCTGCTTAGCAGCGATAAACAAGTTAACATTATCAATCTTGATTACCTAAACTATGCCGGGTCGCTGGATAATTTAGCTGACTTACCTTCTCCAGAAAGACATACATTTGTTGAAGGCGATATTTGTGATCGTGAGTTGGTGGATAACTTATTTAGCAAATATAAAATCGATACCGTCATCCACTTTGCCGCCGAAAGCCATGTGGATCGCTCCATTACCGGCCCCGCTGCATTTGTACAATCAAATCTGGTGGGAACATTTACCTTATTAGATGCAGCAAAAAAGTATTGGCTGGATGAAAATAAGTGGAATGAAACGCAATGCCGTTTTCACCACATTTCTACGGACGAAGTTTATGGCACGTTAGACAAAGACGATCCGCCCTTCACTGAAGAAACACACTATGCGCCGAACTCACCCTACTCCGCTTCTAAAGCGGGATCGGATCACATGGTGCGTGCTTATTTACATACCTACGGTTTGCCAGTTACCACAACAAACTGCTCCAACAATTACGGAGCTTATCAACACAGCGAAAAATTTATTCCCACCGTTATTCGCTGCTGCTTGAACAAACAACCCATACCTATTTATGGTGATGGCACCAATATTCGTGACTGGCTGTATGTTGAAGACCATTGCACAGCTATCGACCGAGTGGTACGGCAAGGCAAGCTGGGAGAAACTTATAATATTGGCGGCAACAATGAATGGTCTAACAATGATATTGCAAAAACTATTTGCGCGATTCTTGATGAAAAACGGCCAATGGAAAAACCTTACGCTTCATTATTAACATTTGTTACCGATCGCCCTGGGCATGATTGGCGTTATGCAATTGATGGCAAGAAGATTACCAATGAATTGGGATGGGGGCCTTCAGTGACGTTTGAACAGGGGATTGAGTTGACGGTTGGATGGTATTTAAATAATGACTCCATTGGTGAATAAAATAAATACTGGATTTATATCGTCGCCTAAGATAATCTTTCTTATTATAAACTCGCAAAACAAAAGGACTCGCACAAAATCAATGAGTTACCATGACAGAATCACTATAGAAGCTGGCAAAAGAGGCGGTAAACCTTGCGTAAGACAAATGAGGATCACCGTTTATGACATACTTAATATGCTAGCCAATGGAATGAGCAATGAAGATATTCTCAATGATTTCCCGGAACTTGAGCTTGAAGACATTAGAGCCTGCCTTTCATTCGCTGCAGATCGTGAACACAAAGTTTCAGGACTTCGAGTCGCTTGAAGCTGTTACTTGACCAAAATCTTTCTCGGCGAATTCTGCCATCGTTATTTTCATACTTCCCGGGCTCAACTCATGTTGCTTTAGAAAAACTGGAAACTGCAACAGACGAAAAAATCTGGCTGTTTGCAAAAGAAAATAATTTTGTTATCGTAACAAAAGATTCAGACTTTGAGGAACTAAGTATTATAAAAGGAACTCCACCCCAAATTATCTGGATTAAAATTGGCAACGCAGACAACAAGACAGTAATAGACATACTGACTAATAACAAAGATGAAATTCAAAAACTACTAACTCATTCTGAAATAAGCTGCATTGAACTATACCAATAGAAATCAATCCACCTTCGTGTTGGCCGTGTTACATAAACGCAGAAATTTGATAGCTGATGAAATTTTACAAGACGAGACCTTTAATATTTAAGAAGTCGCAGGAAATTTTAATTCAAGCGTATAATTTTCTTGAACAACCCATACCCTGCATCCACCACTGACCGATTTTATCGCTGTATTGCCGCATGGCTTCTACAGCACCGACAACGTGATAAAAGCGTCGACCAAAATGATTTACATTGCCGATCCACTCTTTTTCGTCAACCCCAAGCTTTCGCAAAATTGGCAACACATCAGCAGGGATAGCACCTTTTTTATCATCTCGAATCACCCTACCCGTCCAGTCAATTAACTCGAAATAATCCCGTAAAGAAAAAGGCAGGCCTTTTTGCGCGTCATTCGCGAGTGATTCGCCGCCTTTAAAACAAAGCAATTCACAATTTGTTTTATGTTTATCTGAAATAACATCGCTTTTCAGTTTTTTGTTTATTCTTTGCTGGGCAAAATCAAAAAGCCGATCCTGTATAGAGGTGAAATCAGAACCTTCCAGGGTAGTATTGATACTCGCACGAATCGGATTTAAATCAACATACATCATACAAGTCAATAACGCCGTTTCATCCAGCAAAGCCTGGCTTTTAAAACGACCCTCCCAGAAACGACCTTTGCAGTTGTCTTCTTTGTTAGCCTCTCGTGCAATGGCTTCGTTTAAACACCGCATAAACCAGGAGATATCCATTAAACGCGAACGCCAGGTAGCAATAATTTCCGCGACGACATTAAGTTCGGCCTTTGTTTTAATTTCACCGCGCTGGTAACGATCTATCAGCATATTACCTTTAAACAACTGTAACCAGCGTTCAATTACAACCTCATCAGACCAGCTTTCTGCTGCTTCAGCATCAATATGCAATACAATATGATAATGATTACTCATCACCGCATAAGCACAAACATCAAGTGCATAAATGCCGGATAACTCCTTAATTTTATCGACAATCCATTGTTTACGGTGAGAATAATCTTTACCAGACGATGCGTCTTTACCGCATAAAAATGCGCGACGTACACAGCGTGCTACACAGTGGTAATAGGGGGTTTCGGATAAATGAATTTGTTGTTCTCGGGCTTTTGTCATGGATCTATCTTTTTAATTGGTTTTGAAATAATGTTTACAGGTGCTTATATATTACTCACTCATAATCTCCATCATTCGCTTATCAATACACGAACGCATAAATGCATTCATTTCAGCTTCATCACCAGAATCATAAAAACGCATCATTAATTCGTTAAACTCAAGTTTACGTTTGGCTGACAGATTTAAGGCAGGGTAACCTGCACTCAACAAGATACCATTCATCATCAAGCGCCCCATTCGCTTATTTACGTCATAGAAAAACTGATTGCGAGCCATTGTTAAAAACACATGGATTGCCTTATCGTAAACATCGTCAATGTCATTAGCTGATGCGGCCATCTCATTAAACTTTGCCGGCAAATCAGCGACTTTAGGCGGCAAATACCCCGAACCAGCAATGGTCACCATACCAGACCGAAACTGCCCCCATTCAAGTGCCTCCTCCTTACCCGCCAACGCATGTAACGCACAGACAAACTCTACAGAAAGACAAAAATAACCGTCTTTTACCGCAGAAAACAAATAACGCCACGCATTACCCTGGTTAACGGCAATTTGTTGATCACTTAACTTGTGGCCTCCGACCGTAATCCCTTCTAACAAGGTATTCACCTCGGGCAACGTAAAATTGATACCTTCGAGCAACACAGAATCATGCACTAAAACACCAACTTCTCTTTTTGCAAGCATTAGGGCTTTTTCCCGGTTTGGTTTAATGCCTGAGATTAATAAATCTATGCCGACCATATGGACTTCCAATTATATTGATTTCATGGAATTTTACTTTCGATTGGATTATGTGTCAAATATGTGGGTGTCCGACTTATGTGCTTTACGAATAACCGCCCATGACTCGAGGCCTCAGTGAATCGCTAGTTCTTACTGAGCAGCGGACTTTCACCGCCTATTTGTCGCCAGCTTCGCTTGGCGCACAGGGTGTCCTATATATTGATATATTGTCACCCAATGCTTAGGGCGGTTGAGTGTTCATCTTCCGCCGGAATGGGTGTTCAACTTCGTCGGAATACGCATGGTGCACTTTTGAGTTACCCCTGACAACGAAATCATCATATAATTAAATATATTATTAATAACTGCATAACCTACCCCAAGAACCAGGCATGAACAAAAAAATACTTTTACTTACGAGTCGATACCCCCTCCCCGCAGTTGGCGGGGAAAAACTAAGAATTTTTAAAATATCAGAATACTTATATAACGAAGGATACACCATAGATATTATTAGCCTAGCGAACACCTCTACTAAGAATATCCAATGGCCTTATGGCGATAGCAAAGTAATTAAACATAAGCTCATAGCTAAACTCACAGGAACATTTAAAGCTTTACTTTCTGGAATACCCTTACAAGTCGGTTATTATAATAGTAAAGAAATAGCCAAGCTCTATAATAAAGCTATTAAAAGCTCGGATTATTGCGCAACTCTATGCCACCTAATTCGCATGTTTCCCTATTGCGAAAATAATAAAATACCAGTTATTCTTGAAATGACTGATGCAATATCTCTAAACTACAGCAGACTGATAAAACCTAAAAATATATTAGAATGGATATACAAATTTGAATATCGTACAGTCCCAACCTATGAAGAACATTGTATAAATAATTGCCAACAGAGCGTGCTAGTAAGTTCTATAGACAAGAAATTTATAGAACAACGGCTCAACAACAAATCGAGTTCGAACATTCAAGTCATACCCAATGGTGTCTCTTTAAATAAATCACCGGTCATCAAAACACCCGACTCACTCCGAATTGGGTTTATAGGTAATATGCGAAGTAAACAAAATGAAGATGCCGCAATTTTCTTTCTAGAAAACATCTTTCCATTAGTCCGTAAAAAGCACCCCACGGCAGAGTTTTTAGTTATTGGCGCCAACCCAAGTAATAAACTTATATCAGCTGTGAAATCACAGCAAAGGGCATCTCTTACCTACGAAGTAGCAGAACCTTCTCAGGTAATTAAACAATGTTTTGTAACGGTTGCACCAATGCGCTATGGAGCAGGAATGCAAAATAAAGTCCTTGAGTCCATGGCATGTGGAGTTCCTGTTGTATCATCTAATTATGCTTATCAAGGAATAAAAGAATTAACTGAAGGCAAACATCTTTTAGTTGCAGACATACAATCACCATCATCCTTTGTTAACGCAATATGCAGACTTAAAGAAAACGAAGAATTATGGGAAACTATATCGCAAAATGCATACAATATGTGCAAGAACTTTTTTGAATGGCGTAAACAACTCTCGACTTACAAGATAATAATCGACAATCTTAATAGCAAAGACTAACCACCTTACAATTTTAACAACCTAATCCAGAGCGTTATTTGACAATCTAAGGTAAATCTATCTGCATTTTCAATTCCTTTATTAATAAAAGAATTCCTCAACTTGTCATTCTGCAGCTTATATATTGAACTAGTCCACTCATCAATAGAGAAAGGAGACTTAACTATCACAGCCGACTCCCTTAACACTTCTTTAAGTGCCCCGCAATCTGTAGACACTACAGGCAACCCACATGACTGAGCTTCGATCGGAGGCCGACCAAATCCTTCATAAGTTGAAGGGAACAAAAAAATATCGGAGTAATAGTACAAATCAATAAGATCAGACTCACTTATTGATTCTAAAAAAACAACAGGCAAGTGTTTTTGTTCAATTATTTTCGCGTGTTTTACCCGATTTTTTTCAATAATAGGCTTCCCAACCTTTATCAAAACATATTTTTCACCTAGCTGTTCCAATACATAAAGAAGTGTAACAAAATTTTTTCTACTTTCTTCAGACCCAACATACAAAAGCTTTATCTTATTACTATATTGCCCACTATCTACTATCTTCTCAAACAACCGCTTATCGAGTTTTTTTTCTATGCTAAAAATCTTCGGCATGTCAAATGAATTATATATTACATTAACAGTATTCGGCTCAACTAACCCCTGTTTTTCGAGTTCAACTTTTGTATGCTCCGAAACTGAAACTACGTGATCGTATCTATTATAATAATAATGCTGCAACTTATTAAAAGCTGCTTTAAATACCTCAACAATAGCAACTTTGTTATTACCACTTATTTTTCTAGCATCATGAATAATTAGAATTTTTCTAGCTCTGATGAATGGACACAAAAAAGAGAGCGACTCCTCATAAATAACCACAGCCCCATATTTTTTACTCAAAAAAAATAAATAAACCGGTAAAACTACAAACTGATAAATATATCTCTTTATTGAACGAGCTTTATAGTTAATCCATTTTTCTTTAACATAAAAACCCTCATCTTTTAACTTGTCAATAAAGGGTAAACTATATTTTGCTATGCCACTATTAATATATTCCTTAGGACCTAATATCCATAATACTCCTTCTCGGTTCATATCAAATTTACTATTTCAATATACTGTTCTGCCCTTCTACGCCAACTATTCATTCGATAATAGTCATTATCTATTGGATGATCCAATTTAGCGGCTTCTCTCACAGCATTAACAAAAGACTCAATACAGCCTTCTATGAAAAACACTTTATTTGGGTAATCTTTTAGCAAATTCCCAACCTCACCGATATTATTGGTTACAATAGGACGAGAAGTTGCGGCATACAGAAATATTTTATGTGGACATCTATACAGGTTCATAGGTGTTTTATTTATACTCATAACTAAAACATCCATACCACCTAAAAATTCCTCAATTTTTTTATCTGGTATAAAGCCTAAAAATTTCAACTCTGACTGGTACCCTAATTTCGTAACTTCCTCTATATATTTGTTTTTAAGTGGCCCACTCCCGCCCACTTCTATTTGGATATCAACTTCACGCTTTCTAAAATGGGGAATCGAATTTACTAAAAAGTCCATTTGTTCCTTATATGGGTCAATCAATGACCCCAAGTACCCCATTCTTATCTTTTTCCCAGCCATGCCCACTCTTTTCCGTTTAGAACAATTAATCTGATTTTCATCAAAACCAAATGGCAGGTAATCAACATTTTTTTTCGATTTGGCATATTCGATTGTAAGCAAACGACTAGCACAAATAATCTGATCAGATTTTTTTATAGCGATTTTTTCCAACCATCCTTGGATTTTTTTTCTATTTTCGGGCACCAGCAATAGCTGTTTATCTTCAAAATCCAAAACAATCTTTATTTTCTTTCTAAACCAATCCCTAGCTATTAAAGCAGGAAAAAAAATAGATGATCCAGCTCCCATACAATGAACAATATCCACATCCTTAGTCCTTAAAATTGCAACTAACTTCCCTAACTGCTCAAGCCCTCGTAATTTATTGACATATACAAATCTAATATTATTGTATAAATAGCCGTAGGTGTTTTTGTTTTCATTATTATTTGTAATAAGAATTATTACTTCGTGCCCCAAGCTTACTAGACTGCCACCCAAACTCAAACATCGGACTATTCCTGCGTTTTGTTCCTTGGTTCCAGTATTTATAAACAGAAATTTCATATCCGAGTTCCTGTAAGACTACTTACAACAGATTCCCCAAAATCTTCCCAAGTAAACATTTTCTCTCTGTCAATCCCTCTTGATATTAAGTCAGTACACAGACCTTGGTCGTTGGCTATTTTCAACATTGCTTTAGCAATACTTATAGCATCCTCTTTACAATATAGCGCTGCATCACCAGCAACTTCTCTTAGTGATGAATTATCACAGGTAATAACAGGAGTTCTATATTTCATCGCTTCTAGAATTGGCAAACCAAATCCTTCATACAAACTTGGATAGACTAAGGCTCTAGCTCCCTTATACCATTCAGCTAACTCATAATTACTAACATAGCCTATTACTTCGACAATATTTTTATGTTGCTCTAATACCTTACATACCTCGTGAGACATCCATCCTTTCTTGCCAACAATAATTAACTTATATTTATATGTTGAAACTCTCAAAAACTTTTCAAATGCTCTTATCAACTCGATAATATTTTTTCTAGGTTCAATTGTCCCTACATAAAGAAAATATCCATCATAATCTGGCAATTTTTTTTTCCCACTCTCAATGTCGCATGACGCCGCTAAATGACACACATCCATCCGATCAGATTCAATCCCAAAAAAATGCATAAGATCATTTTTTGTGGAAAAAGAATTTGTAAGTATTTTTACATCGTTTTTTTTTATATTATTTATAAGATTCATTCGCTTACGGTAATTTTTTTTTGTCACGTGATCTTGATACATATAAAATGCTGCGTCATGCACAAAATAAACTTTCTCACACAAATAGTATTTCGGAAGAAGCATATTCATTTCTATATAAATATCAATCTGCATTCTAATAATATTAATTGGGCAAATAAATCTTCGCCAAAATTCAAATATTACTTTATTTAAAGTATCTCCTAAAACACTCTTTCCAAATCTCATGTTTGGTGGCATCAGCTTGACTAAGTGTATTTTTTCACTCTTGGAAAGAACATTCCCCAAATTCATACAGACGTTTCCAATGCCAGTCGAAGGCTCCCTTTTTTCGTATTCTATATATGCAACTCTAATTTTTCTCATAAAAAAGCACGCTCATCTTACCCCACCTTGCATCACTTAAAAGTCTATCCTTAGGATTTAAACCCCAACCTTTTACCAGATAGGTTTATCAATTTAATAATACGCTCTCCTCTACTTTTTGCCGCAATATATATCAATGCGATTGGCGGCCCCAAAATTAGTAACGCCAACATATTTGCTTGAGCTATCGCGGGATCAACAACAACAAAAAGCACCAACTTAATAGAAACATAAAAACTAAGAACATTACCTTTTATGTTTCTCACATGTCGAAGCAATACTCCTAACAATAAGCAATATATCAAACCAAACCAGCCAAATAGAAAAAAACTATCCATGAAAAAGTACGGATTTGCACCGAAGCCAGGCAAATATTTCCCAGTTAATTGATACGTCATATATGCAACATAAGTTAATTCTTCCCAATCTTTCACCTTAAGCATTGACAAAAAAGTATCGAAATAATAAAGAAATTTTTGGCTAAAAGGCAATTCAGATAATATTGGCTCGCCTCCCGCCACAAAAAATTGATAGGTACCTGACCCAGTAGCTATAAAACGTTCCACAAGAAGACTCACAATACTAACTTCGTAACGGGAGGTTACGTTAACCAACACAACAAGTGCAGGCACTATTGCCAATGCAGCTAATAAAAACACTCTACTTAGTGTTAATACTTTTACTTTATAAATAAACGAATAAAAATAAATCAATATGCCTAAATCAAACAGCATAAATACAAATCCAGCTTTACTTGTCGGAAAAAGAAAAGTTTTATAGACAAACAACCAAACAATCAGAAAAAAAACAAAGTACTTCATTCTATGAACAACATAAGCATGTACCAACAACGGTAAAAACAAAAATGCCGCCAATACACTGAGATGTCTTACAACTCCATTTCCACCTTGAGATATCGTTACTTTTAGAATATCTGGGTTAACATCACCGTAAATAATACCTAAACCCACTTTATTTAATACGAAAGCAACTGATAAAAACTGAAAGACACACAAGATACATAGAAGATAGATTGTCAATTCTTTAGACGGACCAAAGTATTTTGGTCTTGCAAACATCTCTCTCTTACTCTTAAAAGCTCTCCAACTTTTCCCGGTGAACTTAAAACCAACTATAAAAAATAACCATGCGAGAAATATATAATACAAAGTTAATTGTCCAACATTATCTTTAATTAAAAAATATGCGACGATCGACAAGTTAAACGAAACATTTAAACCAAATAGTATAATTGGATCTAAAATATTCCATATATTCTTTCTGAAAACCCAATAGTTAAACAAAATAATAATTGCAAGAACTATCGTATATGTTACAAAGTCAAAGCTTTTCAGATCTGGCATTTTAGTTAAAATCCAAGCCAAGAAAGTTTACGATATAAGTTTAGGCGCTGAAAACTCATATCAATGCATGATCACTACTTAGAAAACTCATCAATAAAGAGATCGACATCATGAAATAATTTATACCTTTCTTTTAGTGTATTAATATCCTCGCTCCACCATTTAGTTCCTTCTATTTGATCAATTACATTTTGATCAAATCTTTTTCTCAACAATTTAGCAGGCACCCCACCTACAATCGAATATGGTTCAATATTGCTTACTACAACAGCACCAGCCGCAACAACAGCTCCATTTCCAATTTCAACTCCATCTTTCAATATACAATTAGCTCCGATCCAAACATCTGAGCCAATCTTGATATCTGCATACTCAGTAAAATAGTTCTTATCTGCAAACACTAATTTCGCTTGCCCTAGAGTTGAATAAAATAATGGATGCGTCGAAACCATTTCGACAGGATGACTACCCAGCCCCATCTTTACCCCAGGACCAATTGAGCAAAAACTACCAATACTCGCATTATTGATAATGGAGTCATCAGCTACGTATGTGCATTTTCCAATATTACTATTTCTTATTTTTATATTTCTATTTAATGTAACATATTCCTCCAACTGAGATTTAGCATCAACTGTTGACATATATCCAATATTTACGCTATTGCCACGATATCTTAACTTAGCTCTGATCAAATTAACTATAAAACGCCCCCATTCAGACAGAGGATTCTCATATACCAACATTCTTAAGAAATCTAACAACAAAACAACCCCATAAAAACACCCTTTCCATTTCTTGAATTTGGCCACAATAATCACTTTTAACTTAATAATCACAAACGCTTACAAAACGTTGACCGACAAAAACTAAGACCTTTAATTCGCCGAAATACGTCAACTTAAAAGACGCCTAAACAAACTGGACTTATATACTAACCACATTGGAATCCAAAGAAAGAAAAACAATAAAGATTGCAGCAGACTCTCACTCGAGAGTACTTTGAAGACTGACACGGGGAAACACTTTTAACAATCCCGACTCACTAGCGTTAAATATCGTATTCTCAAATTGATCATTTAAAATAGAATATTTTGAAAATATATTATACTGGCGAAAGTACTCTTCTACATAAAAGTTTTCACCGAAAGTTCTTTTCAACTCATTTTTTTGATGAACAGCGCTAGAATACATACGCATATCCTTCTCATCTTCATACAAGATATAGTCGTGATCCATCCCTAACAAATATATTTTATCAAACCCCATATACAACGCCAAAATCAACGCATATATACTAACTGTTTCCGCAGCAACAATCGGCTTTTCTATATCTATAGATATATCATTTCGGCCAACTTGGTTTGGCCCAGCATAATACCAATTAATCAAACGGCCGTTCAATAAAGTATACTTATCGGTCAAATATTTTAAATTACAGTCAGCTCCACTTAACCCCAATATGTAATGCATTCTTGAAGAAGTTCCGCCTTCAATGTTCGCAACCCATTTACGCCATTCATCCTCGGTTTGCGGTTTATGTATCGGAGCAGTAACATAATATTTCCCGCCACCCCCTTCTGACAAAAGATCAAAATCTTTGTGCACATAAAAGTTATTTAAAAAAAATAAATTTTCATTCTGCAGCATTGAAATATCATGATTTCTTATTGAGTTACCACTCCCCAGAAGGTAACAGGTCTCGCCCTCATGCTTCTTTCTCAACTCTACATTTTTCGCCAGCAAAGACTTGTACCTAGCGACATTTTTCAAAACCAGTATTTTTTCCCATTTTTCCTGCAGGAAAGGCGAAAAAAAATAGTATTTAATATTTTCTTTAAGTTTATTCATAACAAAAAATCCAGCACTTATGTATAGAGCTGCTCAAAGTACCTCTAACGCCCCTACCTCAAAATAAGAAACTAATAATTAGTTAACCCTGAAAAAATATTTGCCTATGGGCTTTCATATATTACTAATTATCATATCAACTTTAACTACTCACTAGATTTAAGAGTGATTTTTCTACGACAATCCAATCTTCAGGTTCATCAATTTCAACAGCGGTTTCAGCTGACATTTCGTAAATACCTATTGCCCCACCTAATCGACACTTATTTTTTGACAAAATGTCTTTGCTAGTAATATAAAATGCACCATTCTCCATCAATGTGCCATCAAAATCTTGACGCCTAGGCCTGTATTGCGGGTCATAATTAATAGGCTTTGCATCATCAGTCCAAAAAAAATGTTTGAAACGCACTGCACTTAAAAGTGAATCACTATTATCTTTTTGATACTGGCTAACACCCCCCTCTAAATCCAGTGATGTTAGTAGTGGCGAAGTAGCCTGTATTGTAACAAGGTGTTCAAACTGAATTTGTTCAGCGAAATGCAGCATAACATCTTCTGTAGAAGCAACATCCGTAGCCAGATACTCTGGTCTATTAACAATATTAATGGGCAATCCCAAAGAACCTACGACCTCTATAATCTCCTGAGAATCTGTTGAAACATAAACCTCATCTATAACAGTACAAGCACATGCCGCCTCTAAAACCCAAGCACATAAAGGTTTGGAAGCGATAGTTTTAATATTTTTTTTCTTTATACTCTTCGATCCTCCCCGAAGAGGAATTAAAGCAACTATCACCCTACTAATCTCCCTTTCATGTAAGACAATGATTTTCTAAGCGCCGGATTTGCAATTAAAATGGGATACAATTTCCGCTTCCAAAAATTAATATTAAATCTTTTCTCGTTATAATATTGTATTATGATTTTTTTTATTCGTTCTGATTCACCACATAATTCATCAGAATAAATACCTCTCAAAACAGCCTTATCAGGTTTCTTCCAATTCATTGGCTTTTGAAGAATAAATGTGGACCTTTCATCACCATATTTCACATCTAACCCAAGTTTTCTAAAAAAAACATCAAGGAATTTTTTATGAAAATTGTAAATATGAGCGTTTTGAAAATAGTCAATAAGTTCGAAGGTATAATCAGGAATGCTTTCAATACTAGGAACTTCAACTAACAAGTAGCCTGATGGTGAAACTTTTTCCAACACATTTATCATTTCACGTACTGGATCAAGGAAATGCTCCATTACATGCGATAAAATAATTAGGTCTTGTGAATTATCTTCAACAACTTCCGAATAATCACCGCACCGTAAATTTAATCCTTTTGATATCCCATAATCCACATAGGCTGCCCCAAAATCCACGCCAAGAATGTTTGACCAACCAGCCTCTTTAACAGACTGCAATATCCCTCCCGCTCCACATCCAATTTCACAAATCGCTGCATCATGATCGAGTGAAATATGGGTTTTCATCAACATTGAAAAAGCTTTCCCTCTACGGCATTGCGCCATAAAGTACTCAGTAGGGATGTTTTTTTGACTTGAATATATCGCCCTATATTCATTCTTGTAAAACTTAATTAGTGAATTTTCATCAAAATTCTCACCACTTCGAATCAAGCCGCATTTAGAGCATAATATTTGCGGTAAAGTAAATCCAAAACGGTCCTTTTCAGACACAACAACATCGCCATCTCCATCACTACCGCATAAACATAAAATTGGTTTCAACTTATATTCAGAAGTAGCAATTTTTGAAATTACGTCTTTGACAGCCTTATTTTGGATATCATTTAACAAAAGAATAGGTTTACCATCAGCCTTATAAAAAGGAAATTTAGCCCGCATTATTAAAAAATCTCCTTGCAATTAGAGGAATAACCAATAAAGCTTCAAACTGTAACTTTGTTATTCGCCTCATATCCACAAAATAATACCCCAGTAGATACAAAGCAAATAACTGAGTGATGACTGTAGCCACGGCTGCTCCAATAGAACCATACATTCCAATTAAAAAATAATTTAATACTACATTTAAAACCAAAGCAACAAATGTAGTTATCATAATTATTTGAGTTTTATTTATAATCTCGATATAGCCTGACCTAACTGCGGCACCCATCATTAACACTACCGAAATAGTGTGTACAATAAAAATAGGTGCTGAGCTCGAGAACTCCACTCCGTATAAAGCGTTAATAATCTCCTCACTAAAAAAGAAGGCCATTAAAAATACCACATAACCAATAAGCACCTCAGCTAATAAAAGGCTTTCACATGTTCGCCAAAACATCCTTTTCGACCCCATGTAGTCAGAGATTAATTTCGGCTTAAACGTGCCTACAAGTAAAAGAGAAACACCTATTATCGCCTCATATAACCGAGAGGAGGCGGAATAATATCCCACCTCTTGCATTCCTATCATTTCCCCAATCATCACTTGATCAATTTTTTGATACAAATAATAGCAACCCAAAGCCACCATTAACGGCCAACTATCGCGGAGCAACTTTTTTGCAACCCCCAATGACCAGCGCCATTTGAAAATCCCACCTGACTGTAAAGAATAAACCGCTATTAAACTGGCAGACAAAACCATTGCGTCCAGCAGATAAACCCAGGCAAACCACTCCAAAGAACTTGAAAAATAAATAAGCACTATTTTCGCAACCGAAGAAACTGTTAACGGTATTATACGAGCAAGCACTACATATTTAGATTGAACTACCGCCTGATAGTGGTAGATTATAACGTTCGATGCTTGAAAAACCACCCCTGATGCGACAATCAAAATGAGCATGTTAGTATCTAAATCATTATCGGTTAGAAATATGGCTATCAGCACAGCAATCCACATCAGTACAAACCCTGCGATTTTTAATAAAAAAGCAGTTCCCAATATTTCATCTGCAGTTTTTACGTGTTTCACCAGCTCTCGAACAACAATATTATCTAACCCTAGTGTAGCTATAGCCAAAAACATCCCGACAAAACTAAGAGCATAACTTAAGGCGCCAAAGTTCTCAGGCCCAAGATAACGTGCCACATAAAGCCCGACAATTAACGACACTGGCATAGTTATTACTTTTTCAAGCATTAACCACGAAATATTCTCAAAATATCTTTTTAATGGAATAGGCATCAAACGCTACATAAGGGGGAAGTTAACATAAAACCTAACACTTCTTCATTTCTAAAAAACTAATTAAAAAAACTTTTTTTATCTCTTCCCTCACCATTTTACGGTCAAGCTCACTAAAAAAGTTCGCATAAGCCATTCCAGCTTTTTCGATATTGGACAATTAAAAATCAACATCAAAAAATCAACATCATCTAATTTTATAAACACAAAAAAACAAATAACAAAATAACACTATTCGCAAATTTAATAGATTTTTTTGTAAGACCCATACGAATAATATTTTTTTCCAATAGTTTAAGCTAATGATGAATTTGAAAAGCAGGGTATTAGAATAATTATAGCCACGTCTAATTACTTAGTCGATCACTCACCCACAACGCCTCTCCTCCATCGATCAACATCTACCATCACCATTTCTTCAATCATGTCATTAAAGCTTCTTGAACGACTCCACCCTGTCGCATCTTCAATATTTGTAGGGTCACCCGCTAACTGAGAAGCATCATTCGGACGAAAATAACGAGCTGCGATCTTAGCAATCTGCTTACCTGTAACCTTATCTACGCAAATTTCGTTTATACCCTCTCCTTCAAAAACAGGATCAAAACCAGCAACAGAAGCAGAAAAATACAATAGTTCTCGCACAGTAGATAATTTACCCGTGGCAACAATAAAGTCTTGCGGTTGATCTAAGCTCAACATTAACCTCATAGCTTCAACATAATCAAATGCCGACCCCCAATCTCTCGCTGCATTTAAATTTCCTAATTCAATAGCTTCTCCACCGTTCATTTTTATTCTAGCTATATTATATGTGATTTTTCGGGGCACAAACTGAGGGCCTCGTAGCGGGCCCTCATGATTAAAAAGAATACCAGAACACGCAAAAAGCCCGTATCTCTCACGATATAATTTTATAAAATAATCTGCGGTTAACTTTGAAATTGCGTATGGATTGCTAGGCTGACAAGAAGAGTCTTCTTTCAATATTTTCCCGGCATTATTCCGGCCAAAAATTTCGGAACTGGATGCAAAAAACATCCGTGTCTCAGGCGAGATAAGCCTCACTGCTTCAAGTATATTTAATGTACCGTGCACGTTTGCATCTAAAGTAACGCTAGGATACTTGAATGAGTCAGATACAAAACTTTCGCCTGCAAGATTATAAATTTCATCGGGCTTTATTCTTTGAAGAATTTCTATTAAGTTTTGGGGCTCATTTAATTGAAATTCTACAAGCTTAATTTGTTCAGTAATCCCAAAATAATCCGTTCGCCATGTTTTATTGGCAGAGCCTCGTCGAAACCCTCCATAGACTTCGTATCCCTTAGCTATCAACAGATTTGCCAGATGCGCTCCATCCTGGCCTGTAACTCCTGTAATAAATGCGACCGGCTTCGGCTTACTATTTGTCATATAGATCTGTCAATTTTATAAGTGCATTTCGAAATCCCGAGCCATTGTCAAAATGACCTTGCCATACCTCAATAACCTTAAGACAATCATACTCAAGAGCTTTCTTAAACAACGGCAAATTTTCCGCCTCTCCTTCACCTATTGCCAACCCCTCTCCATCTATGCCTGCGGCGTCAGCAATATGCACATGGCGCACATTGTTCTTTAGCTCACTTATCAAGGCATCAACTGAAAAATCAAAATAATTCCGCCCTAAGATCATATGGCATATATCAAGGCAGACACCGAGGTTATTTTTTCGAAGTAACTTCGCATCTTGAAGCTCATTCATTGTATGCAAGCGAACAGACCCCCCAAAATACCAGGCGATCGGAGGCAACCATTGCGGTATAACTAAAACTCCACGCGAAAGATAACCTTTTAATAGCGCCGAATGCTCTTCAAAAAAAGCGTCTCTATCAGAATGCATCACTGAAAAACTCCCTACTACAGGGACAGATACACCGCACAGTTCTTGTAACTGCTCTGCAAAAGCTACTGTACGCTCCAGCATATTAATACTACTATTTCTCTGGTTCTCATCTTTTGAAAAAGGATCCATCAATTGTGTGGAATTAATATAATCGGGTAAATGAATACTATACCTATTTGACGAATTGATTTTACTTACATCAATATCAGAAAGTATTTCTCCAAATGACAAATGAAATTCGAATGCCTTTATGGGGAATTGCTGCTCCATATTTTCAAGATCATGAAGCCGAACAGGTAGCGACAACCCCACTTTACGTGAATATTCCACCACATTTTCAGGTAGCATTATCTCTTCATGGAAAGCACTACGTGTAATTGATGCTCCTTTTTTAACTGTGGATAAAATAGGCTTCGCTAAAAACTCATCCACACTAGTTTTATCGAGACCAACATTAGGTGATAGATACACCAAATCAGAACGCTGCAGAACATGACCATTCTCAAGATCCTTTTTAGCAAAGTAAGATCTTCCAAGGTTCTGGCGATTCAACAATTCTCCCTGATTAGGAACACGCGGCCCATTCCCTGAAAGTAGAATCTTCTGGTTCGCCGCAAACAAAGAAATTTTTTCAAAATCTATTGCCGTAGAACTCGAAGAGTGATCGAGACCTTCCGCATCACGATCCAAAGTTATATGCCGCTCAATAACAGTAGCGCCTAACTGTATCGCCAACAAGCACACTTCCCAATGGTCATCATGACTTGAATATCCAACTTCACGTTGCCATTTGCTCTTCAGATGAAGGAGATATCCTAAACGCGCATTCTGTAAGGTAACAGGGTAGTTAGATATGCAATGCATTGGTGTCCAGCCTTTATCAGGCAACCGAGTAAATGCTTGCACTATTTCTTTTTCACAGTGCGCGCCTATTGAAATATAAACATGTTTCTTCAACTTCATTAAAGCATCAATTAGAGATGCATTCGTCAGTTCTACAGAGGGGATCTTAAAAAAGTCAAAATGATCTATAGTGCCAGCAAAGTCCAACACATCCTTTTCATCGAAAAAACTTATCCCAGGCTCCAAACCCAAGTTTCTAGAAAATATTGCCAGCTCACACAGCTGAACTGGCGACAAGTAATTTTTATTTATTTCTCTAACCAAAATTTCATCGCCTATTTCTCTCGCCGTATCAGAATATACGTTATCGAGATTCCGGTATTGAAATTTTACAGCATGGACTCCTGATTTCGCTGCCAGCCGAATTAACTCTCTTGCCTTTTCTTTAACCCCATCATGATTAATTCCAATTTCAGCTATAATTTTAATACTAGTCACTTTTTCCACCAAAGTTTTAATGATCTATACTTATTGACATATGCACTATTTCAAATGACATACATAAAATATTTCTACGTGCGACACAATAAATTTCTAACTAATAATTTGCTTTATCAATTTTCAAATAAACACTCGAAAACCAACTTGATTCATACTCCTAGACAAGCATGCCAAGTCACCGTAAGTCATATTAGATTCAGCAGGAAAAAGTCGCAACCAATCATGGCCTAATTTATGATGCAACATTTCACTCATTATAATCAAACACCGAATACCCATGCTTTTTAACCAACTCATCTTTCTCGGCAGTCTTCAAATCTTCTCTAACCATTTCGGAAACTAACTCCTTAAATGTTATTTTAGTTTCCCAACCAAGCTTTTCTTTCGCTTTAGTAGCATCCCCTAACAATGTTTCAACTTCCGCGGGTCGAAAATATCGGGGATCTACTGCAACAATACATTTGCCAGTTGTGTCATATCCTTTTTCATCCACACCTTTCCCTTCCCATCGAATATGAATACCTAACTCATCACACGCTGCGTTAACAAAATCTCGAACACTATATTGAACACCAGTAGCAATAACAAAGTCCTCAGGTTTATCTTGCTGCAACATCAACCATTGCATTTCAACATAATCTTTCGCATGCCCCCAATCTCTTTTTGCATCTAAATTCCCAAGATATAAGCAATCTTGTAAACCAAGTTTAATTCGGGCAAGCGCTCGAGTAATTTTTCTAGTTACAAAGGTCTCACCACGTAACGGTGATTCATGATTAAATAGTATTCCATTACATGCATACATTCCATAAGCTTCTCGATAGTTTACAGTAATCCAGTAAGCATAAAGTTTTGCAACTGCATAAGGTGAACGAGGATAAAAAGGTGTTGTTTCTTTTTGAGGTGTCTCTTGTACCAATCCATAAAGCTCAGAAGTAGAAGCCTGGTAAAATCGTGTTTTTTTCTCTAGCCCTAAAATTCGAATCGCTTCAAGAATTCGAAGAGCACCTAGCGCATCAGAATTTGCAGTATATTCTGGCTCTTCAAACGAAACAGCCACGTGACTTTGTGCAGCTAAATTATATATTTCATCCGGCTGTACCTGCTGAATAATTCGTATCAGACTTGTGGAGTCTGTTAAATCACCATGATGCAAAATAAAACGTCGATCCTGCTCATGAGGGTCTTGATATAAATGATCTATTCTGTCGGTGTTAAATAATGATGAACGGCGTTTGATGCCATGCACTTCATAGCCTTTTTCAAGCAGTAATTCAGCCAAATAAGCACCGTCCTGCCCTGTAACACCTGTTATTAAAGCTCGCTTCACTCTACATCCTTCAATTTAGTAACTGTTTCAACCAAAACTTAAAAATTAGTTATTCTACTCGACTTCTTTTTGCCATTTGTTTTTTTGCTTCACCAACCAGTTGCATAGTCTGCACCCAACTATTAGTACAAAGTTGTTTAAATTCCTCAAGACTTTCCTGCTCTGGTAGCAATTCATCCGCTGTACTAGGTTGCTCAACAGCCATTACATAACGCGAAAGTAATTTAATATATTGTTGTCGATTTTCCATCTCAATAACTATCGGCGGATAACCTGATTTCAATACTGGCAGATTTGCGAGTAATTGAGCTAATCGTCCATTTCCATCAAAAAATGGATGTATACGTACAAATGACACATGCAAGTCAGTGTATATTGAAATTAAATCACGCTCATCAAAAATCCGAGAGCACAACTCGTTAAAACGCTTCAGCCATTTTACCATTAATTCCGGCACATCATTTGATTTAGCATAGTCCAGAAATATCTGCTTCCCATCTTCAGTTACTATGTACGTTCCATTTGGCTCAGTTTTCCAACCACCAACTGGTTTATAAATATCAGCAACTCGCTCTGTTTGTATTGCTTTATGTAATTTAAATAAATCTTGCTCTGTAATTTCTTTTGACTGTTTAACCAACTCATAAATTAAATCAATCGCTTTTGCGTGGCCGACAACCTCTTCATGGTCTTTTAGCGGCTTGCCCGATACCGTTAAGCCTTCTTCAAGTACAAATGGAACTTCACCTAATGTTAGTGCATTGCCTTCGATTGCTGTTGACGTGTGCGTCCACAAATTTCGCAACTGGGCAAGCAAGTTTTGCTTTACGTCATTGTCCAGGCCTTCCAGATATTTCATATTTAAATCTACAATTTGAACTTGCAAATATTTGTTTGTGCGGCAGTCATTTTAC
>Ga0316207_10001804_pt1 | contig 24439 bp, 13 predicted proteins | sample 6weekpyrite_MG_FD_204943 | JGI IMG/M metagenome (GOLD analysis project Ga0316207, IMG submission 204943) | Microbial mat bacterial communities from mineral coupon in-situ incubated in ocean water Damariscotta River, Maine, United States -... | ecosystem: Environmental > Aquatic > Marine >... | reverse complement strand
GCCAGTGGTGCCGTTCGGGTCGGTGATTGACGACAAGGAATCAAACGAACCTCATCGAGTTGAAGTCCCTGCAAAACAGTTAATGCTACCTGGAGATGCGCATGGTGTACCGGATCAAAGGTACCACCGAGAATACCTATTGACGTCATCAACGCAACGCCAGCAAATCAACCGCGAATATGGCCATCACCAATGACGATATACTTCTGCGAGGTCAGTCCTTCCAGACCAACAGGACCACGGGCATGAATTTTGTCGGTACTGATGCCAATCTCTGCACCCAGACCGTATTCAAAGCCATCCGCAAAACGAGTCGACGCATTAATCATGACCGAGCTCGAATCAACTTCGGCAATAAAACGTCTTGCCCGCGTAATATCTTCACTCATAATAGATTCAGTATGACCCGAGCTATGCACATGAATATGATCAATCGCCATATCCATATCGGCAACTACGCGTACGGATAAAATAGGCGCGAGGTATTCTTCATCCCAATCTGCATCTGTTGCGGCAATGGCTGCATCAACAATTGCACAGGTTTTTTCACAGCCGCGCAGCTCAACACCCGCAGCCGCGTACTGCTCAGCCAGGATAGGCAAAATATGATTCGCAATACCCTCTGCCACCAACAATGTTTCCATTGTGTTACAGGTACCATAACGCTGTGTTTTTGAGTTCACCGCAACCGCGACTGCTTTATCAACATCTGCCTTGTCATCAATATATACATGACACACACCGTGAAGATGTTTAATAACAGGGACTCGGGCATCTTCGGAAACACGCTCGATTAAACCCTTGCCACCACGTGGTACGATCACATCAACAAACTCGCTCATGGTGATCAATTCACCTACGGCCGCGCGATCAGTAATCTCAATGACCTGTACCGCGTCAGCAGGTAAACCTGCTTTAGCGAGCCCGGCACTCACACAACTGGCAATCGCCTGATTCGAGTGCAAGGCTTCTGAACCACCACGCAAGATAGCCGCATTACCTGACTTCAGGCACAGGGCAGCGGCATCAGCCGTCACATTAGGACGTGATTCATAAATAATGCCAATCACCCCAAGTGGCACACGCATCTTACCGATCTGCAAGCCACTGGGCTGGTACTTCATGTCTTCAACTTCACCAATAGGATCAGGCAATGCAGAAATTTGCCGTAAGCCTTCCGCCATGCCATCAATACGTTCGTCATTTAATTCAAGGCGATCTAACAATGCAGCATCAAGGCCATTTTTACGCCCGGCATCCATATCCAGTTTATTCGCTTCTAGCAAACTGGCACGGGACGCCAATAAGGCATCGGCAATCGCGACCAGGGCCGCATTTTTTTGACCTGTATTCGCTGCCGCCATCTTTCTTGAGGCGGCGCGTGCACGCTGACCCAGCTCCCGCATATAGGCGGCAACATCCATTTGCGCTGTTTTTAAATTTGTTTGCATCATCTCGTTATCTCAAAAAAATTATATGGCTTTGGCCGCTTACATCGATAAACTCTGCGCGGTACTGCGTTGCAAAGCAGTGGCAATCTTAAGACCGGCCATTGCCAAGCATAATTGTAACAATTCATCCCAAACATTGCCCACTGATTGACCTTTAATAACGCGATCAATTCGGGCAGCTGCAATCAACAGCCCTTGCCAACGACGTGGGCCATACGTCATCAAAGCCTTTTTAATCAATGGCTTACGTTTTTGCCATACTCTGTAGCTGGTCATCACCTGGTCAACCTTGCGCGCATCGGGGCGGCCAGCCGGTGAGGCTGATTCGACCGCCATTTTCGCTAAACTGCGTAATTCTCTCGATAAAACCCACAATACCAGTACCGGTTCCGCTCCTTCATCACGCAAACGATTGAACATACGCTGGGTATAGGCAATATCTCCGGCCAGAGCCGTGTCGACCAACTTATAAATATCAAAGCGGGCATTATCCGCAACCGCATCATCAATATCATCGATACTGATTGGCCCCGAGCCATGCAATAAAACCAGTTTTTCGATTTCTTGCGCTGCGGCGAGCAAGTTACCCTCGACACGCTGCGCGAGCAATTCCACGGCAGCGGCATCGGGTTGCAACCCTTTGTCACGCAATCTACCCGCCACCCACGCCGTTAATCGATTTGCATCAAGCGGCCAAATAACAATATTTTTACCCAGCTTATCCATTGCCTTGTGCCACTTGGTTTTGCCAATACTGGCGTCAAGTTTACCGGTAATAATAAGCAAAACGGTGTCTTCAGGTGGTTGTTCTGCCCAGGCTTGCAGTGCCTTGCGGCCTGCATCACCGGGCTTGCCGGTAGGTAGGCGTAATTCAATCAGACGTTGCTCCGCAAACAGTGACATGGCGCTTGCCGCATCATATAGGGCATTCCAGTCAAAACTGCGATCAACATGCATGACCACACGTTCCGTAAAGCCCTTTTGCTGAGCGGCCCTGCGAATGGCATCAGCCGCTTCTTGCACCAACAAGGTTTCATCACCACTGAGAATATAAACGGGGGCTAGATCTCCCTGCAGGTGGGAATCTAATTGTGTGGCTTCTAGCTTCATGAGCCGAGCTTCGGTTAACCTCGATAGGCTTTTAAACGGCTCAATACCTGGCGTACCAGGTCACGTTGCATGTCTGTCTTAAGGCGCGCTTCTTCATTACCCTTACCCAAAACATTGTCGCGATCGTAAGTATAATCGCGTAATTGTCGGAGCGTTTGTGGTGCAAGTAGCACCGCGCCCTTGCGATTGTGCAGGCTAACATTAAGCGTATAAATCAACTCGTACTCAGCTACTTTACCTGACGTACCAGACACCGTCAGTAAACGACGCTCAAAAGCAGGCGGAGACACCTTCAATATGACCTGAGCTGCACCTACATCACTAACTACATTGACGCCACTTGCGCTCAGGCTACGACGTAATTCCAAACCAAGCGCTGAATGTTTTGCCGCACCCTGTACATGCATCTGTTGCAGGCCAGCAGGCAAATCAATATTGCCACGCAAATGAAAGCCACAACCACTCAGTAGCAACAGTGCCGAAACAAGCATTAATCGCAAAACGTTCATAATCTCTCCTATTGCTGCCAAGTTATCACGAGACAACGATATTCACCAGCCTGCCGGGTACCACAATCACTTTTCGCACTGTTTTCTCCCCGGTATGCTTGATGACATTCTCATCAGCAAGCGCTTGATCTTCAATGGCTTGTTTGTCGGCACTGGCTGGCACATCTATTTTGGCGCGTAATTTACCATTCACTTGAACAACCAATTCCAGCGTATCGCGCACCAGGGCATCCGCATCAACCGAGGGCCAAGGTGCATCGATCATTGCGCCACTATGGCCGCGATGCTGCCATAGTGCATGAGTGATGTGCGGTACAATAGGGGCAAGCAAACACAACAGCATATCAACGCCCTCGGCCATCAAGGCTTCAAAGCCTTTACTGTCTGTGTATTTCAAATCTGCAAGCAAATTCAGAATCTTCATCCCGGCTGCAACCACCGTGTTGAACTGGTACTTCTCTACATCATGGTTAGCCTGCTCTAGCAAACGATGCAATTCACTACGCTGTTTGCGCACCTCGGCATCTGCTGTTGTCCAATCCACTGCTGCACTCACAGGCGCATCAATCGCGGTTTTCCATAAACGGCGAAGAAAACGCGATGCCCCTTCTACGGCATCATCATTCCATTCCAACGATTGCTCGGGTGGCGCAGCGAACATGGTAAACAGGCGAACCGTATCAGCACCGTATTTCTTAATCAGTTCCTGCGGATCAACCGTGTTGCCCTTGGATTTGGACATCTTCGAGCCATCTTTCAATACCATGCCTTGCGTCAACAAACGCTTGAACGGCTCATTAGGCAATTGCATTTCTGTACCGGTAACCTGCGGAATCACATCACGCATTAGCTTGTTATAAAAACGTGCGTATAACAGATGTAAAATGGCATGCTCAATCCCGCCGACATACTGATCAACCGGCAACCAATAGGCCGCCCGTTCATCAAGCATGGAATCGTTATTATCTTTGCAGGCATAACGCGCGTAGTACCAGGATGATTCCATAAAGGTATCAAAGGTATCGGTTTCGCGTTCAGCCTTGCCACCACAGGTCGGGCACGTGGTTTCGTAAAACGCGGGCATCTTTTTAATCGGTGACCCCACGCCATCAAAATCAATATCCGTTGGTAACACCACCGGCAGTTGATCTTCCGGCACCGGTACTTCGCCACAGGAAGGGCAATTGATGATCGGGATTGGCGCGCCCCAGTAACGCTGACGCGAAACGCCCCAATCGCGCAGGCGGAAGTTAACCTTTACCGCGCCTTTACTCTGCGATGCCAAATGATCTGAAATCGCCTTAAAGGCAGCCTTAAAATCCATGCCATCAAGCTCGCCGGAATCAACGCACAGGCCTTTTTCGGTATAGGCGGCCGCAGTAATATCAACATCACTGCCATCTGCTGCTTTAATCACCTGTTTAATCGGCAGCCGGTATTTTTGGGCAAACTCAAAATCACGCTGATCATGTGCTGGCACCGCCATCACCGCGCCTTCGCCATATCCCATTAATACAAAATTGGCCGCATACACCGGTACTTCATCACCGCTGATGGGATGAGTTGCCATTAGCCCTGTATCGACACCCTTCTTCTCCATGGTTTCCATCGCGGCTTCCGATGTTTCCATGACTTTGCATTCTTCAATAAAGGCTGCCAGTTCAGGATTATTCTTTGCCGCATCCACGGCCAGAGGATGTTCTGGCGCAACGGCCACGTAACTGACACCCATCAAGGTATCAGGGCGGGTGGTGAAGACCTTAAGCGGGTTGCCATTCACCTCAAAAACCACCTCGACACCTTCTGAACGCCCAATCCAGTTACGCTGCATGGTACGGACCTGTTCGGGCCATTCATTCAGTTCATCCAGATCGGTCAATAACTCATCCGCATAGGCGGTGATCTTCATGAAGTACTGCGGGATTTCTTTACGTTCGACTGCCGTATCACACCGCCAGCAGCAACCATCAATCACCTGCTCATTAGCAAGCACGGTCATGTCGTGTGGACACCAGTTTACCGGCGCAGTCTTTTTGTAAACCAGACCCTTTTCATACAACTTGGTGAACAACCATTGTTCCCAGCGATAGTAATCCTGATGACAGGTTGCCAGTTCACGATCCCAGTCATAGGCAAACCCCAGGCGGTCCAATTGGTCACGCATGTAATCGATATTTTCGTAAGTCCACCTGGCTGGCGGTACCTTGTTCTTGATCGCGGCGTTTTCAGCAGGCAAACCAAAGGCATCCCAACCCATTGGTTGCATGACATTCTTGCCGCGCATACGTTGGTAACGACTAATCACATCACCAATCGTGTAATTACGCACATGGCCCATGTGCAGGCGACCACTTGGGTAGGGGAACATCGACAGGCAGTAGAACTTCTCTTTGCTCGTGTCTTCTACGGCGCGAAAGCACGCATTTTCCTGCCAGTAATCGCGGGCAGTCTTCTCAACCTGTTGGGGGTCGTAAGTGGTCTTATCCATTCTATTTATACAGCCAATGTTCAAAGGGCGTAAGGATACCAGACCCCTCACCCGCAACAAGCCAGAATTCAAGGAAAATCACCCCAATTGACCTCGAAAGCCAGCAAGAGCATGCTGGAGGTATAACCATTTAGACATTTTAGGAGAAAGGCCATGACTGACAAACTGGAATTGAGCATGAAACTCATTGAGGCCTACAACAAGCTGCTACATCGACTATTCGACCCACTCAACGATGCGGGCGACAAACTCAAACCCAACCTTGAAAACCGCCTGGAGCAAGCCGCCGCCCTTGATGAACTGGGTCGTGAAGAAATCGACACCATCAGCGGCTACCTGCGCCGAGATGTTGAAGCCGCCGCAGAGTGGATGGCCTCCAGTGGTGAAGGCCTCGGCGACTGGCTGCGCTTTGATGTTGAACAGGTTGAGGCGCGGACATTAGAAGCCTTCAAACAACTTGCCGATCAAACTACCGTGGAATTAAAGCAACTCGAACAACAGGCCACTGCCGTTGGCGAATGGCGCACGGGCGAGATCACTGGCATTGGTACTTTAGTTTGTAAAGGCTGTGGTGAAGAATTACATTTTCATAAAACAGGACACATTCCACCCTGCCCTAAATGTCATGGCAGTGTTTTTAAACGGCATAGCAACTGACCGCTAACGACCAATTGAGGCCGCAACCCAAAGCGGACATTTAGTTCGGATTAAAAATTGGCATGATATTAAATGCTCATGCATAAATTTCAATTTAGTCGGGGATTATATACAGGCAAATATAAGTATGAGTTTAATAGATGCTGTTTCACTTTTTGCGATCATGGCCGCGCTTGCATTAGTGCCTAGTGCAAGTGTTGCCTTAGTTGTGACGCGCTCCGCCACGTTAAATGTCACTAATGGGGTGGCAGTCTCTCTGGGAATTGTTCTAGGCGATTTGGTATTTATCTTCCTTGTTATTTTCGGGTTGTCAGTTGTTGCGGAAACGATGGGCTGGTTATTTCTCTCTATAAAGTATATTGGCGCAGGATACTTGATAGGGTGAATATTCTTTGCGCCTGAAACACACCGCCACTATATAAATAGTGTTGATATTTGGCTTGTGCTGTAAACAGTTACGGCTCAAACAGCCATCACATTATTTGTTATAGTCTAACTAACATGTGGACGAAATTCTTGGGCCGCTCATGCCCTATAACAAAAGTTAGTCCACGGGGCAGCCACATGGCTCGGGAGCCCACGAAGTAGGTCAGCGAAATGGATAGCAGACTATAAAGTATGGATACATACTATGGCTAAAAAGGTTACAAAAAATTCAACTTCCCAGTTACCCGGTAAAGAGGGCCTGTGTGTTCCTGTCAGCGTGCTGGCGCTGAGTGTTAGCAAGACGGACCCTAAGGGACTCATTGGGCCTTCAGCCGATTTTTCTCAACTACCATTTCCTGATTCAAGTGAGAACATCCCCTATCTGAGCGACAAAGTGGTGGGTTCCCCTTTTACAGGCATGCAAAAGCAAGCGGGGATTCATCTGCACTGGATATTGCCGGATGCTTTAACGACGGCAACTTGGACTGACGAAGAAAAAGATGAAAAAGAGGAAAAAGAGGAAAAAGAGGGCAAATTCGAATTCCCACCTGTCCCAAATCGTTGGCTGGTTGAACGACGCCGGATTTTTAAGCAAACCGACGGAACAGAAGTCTCCGAGCAGGTGTACTGGGTGGTGGAAAGCGACTATCGGAGTGAGTCAGGGGGGCAGGAGAATATAACGGTTCCCGTCGATATTGAATCCGAAACTGAAAATAAGCCTTTCAAATTCATGGGGCGCAAGACAAATTATGCTGATTGGCAAGCAGAGTCGGCTGCAAGCAACAACACCGGTCCCGGATTTCCCCATAAATTGACAGCTGTTGGTTATGGTGAGCCGCTTTTTTCATCCTTTCATTCGAATTCAAAAAGCTGTTTCGGGCTTTATGAGAAACCTGATGAGCTCGATAAACTGGATGGTATAGAAGAGGTATTTAGCACAGATTCCGGCTCGCTATCCTATGCGGTTGTCGGTTGGTTTGCGGAAGGGGAACACGACCCGCTTAACCCTCTTAATCCAAAGCATTATGGCACATTGCAAGAATGTCTGGATGCCCATCAGTGGGAGTTGCCTGAAAAATATGAGGGTGATGTCGGGTATACCCTTTATCATGGAAGCGTTCGGAACATCCCCTGGAATGAACAGTCTCAATCCGGTCAAAATAAAACACATCCCACGGACGAAGACCTGCATGTCGCGGTGGGTAGCAACAGTATCGAAACCCTGTCAGCACTAACGGCCAGGCTCAGCGGTCAAGGCGGGAAGCAAGATGCCGATCAGGAAGCGGACATAGAGCGAATTTTAAATGCCTTGCAACTTGGGTTACTTTCTTCGAAAAACCATGAGCATCTGGATATCGAAGAGCTGACAGACGCATTGCATCAAAGCGGATTCATTAGTTCTGCGTCACAGAAACTCTGGTCCATTAATGCAAAAGTGAAGTCCAGCAATCTGCCACCCATTCCCCTTGATGTAGCCCAGACTCTGGATGAACTGAACCAATTCCAGGCCACGCACGATCTCGAGCATCAAAAACTGAATTCGCTCCGATCCCAGCTATTTCTTGATTACTGGCGATGGATGTATTTGAAATATCCTGGCCTCAAGCCTTCGAAGAAGATCAAAGATCTCCGCCGACATATTGAGAGCCTGAAGTATCGTTTGGCAGACACCGTCGATAATGTAAGCGATCATGTGAATGCTCTAGAAAACATCGCCGATAGCATTAAAACCAAAAGAAACGAACTGATTGGCGAGCTGGGAAACAAATATTCAGTCACTCAGGATGCTGCTCCCCGCTTCTGGGGCCCGGGGGATCCGGTTGTTCTATTGGCGGGGCCCGCGGCAAAACCGTCTGAGCATTTCGGGGATGATGGACGTTTTACGGCGAGCGGTCATCTAAGGTGTCGTCTGTCCAATCAAGTCATCAGCAAACTGAGTTTCAAGCGTGAAGATGCCTCAATCATTGAGTGGGGGGAGGGTTTGCTCCCGAAACTGGCTGCTACCGGTAAGCTCCCTCACGCGGAGACGATACTGCGTTTGCTGTCCGAAGACTATATGCTGGATGGCAGCTCCGTCCCGTTCCTGTTGTCACAGCAACAGCAAGAACCCATGCCGACCCAACCCGAGATAGAGGCAATACTCGACCTGCTTGCAAAATCCCTGGATGCGGCCAGCCCCGCAGACAAGAGGCTCTGTTTTGATGGGGAGTTGCCATCACAAGTTGCGCACCATGATTGGGAGGAGGAGTGGAACCCCATTATGCTGCAGTGGGAAGTGCATTATAAGCCTGTTGTTGATTTTGCGGATAAAGGGGTAGCCTATTCCAGGGACTGGATCGCGGAAGACTATGAGCTGGTCGATGGAGAGCTCGTCTACAAGAAGCCCGATGTTCTGCCAGGCCAGTTGTATTCCGGTTATACAATCTTGACACCGGGCGCGCGCAGCAGCCTGAAATTTCAGCTGTCAGAATTCATCAAGCATGACCCAAGTGTTGACCCGGATGGTGAACTGAAAAAACTCCTGGATCAAATAGGCGATATTCCTATCCTGTCGCAAAGCCTGGATGGTATGAGCGAATCGATGTTGATGAAATGGCCGCAGCTTCAAATGGATATAAAAGATCCCATGGGTCATGACCACTCATTCATTGAAGAAATCAAAGATGCGGTGGCAAACGAGAATACCCACCAGCCCAAAATGAATAATAATTATAATCCGATTCGCACCGGACTCTGCCAAATAACACGGCTCTGGCTGGTGGACTCCTTCGGTCAGTACAAGCCGGTTGGACCGACGGAATGGATATTCGCACAGAGTATCAAACAACCGGACTCTCTGGACAAACACGACCCGAATGAGAATTTCTTCCTGCCACCGCGTCTTGTGCAGAAAAGTAGACTGCATTTTCGATGGCTCCATGCGGATAGCAACATACAAAGCAACAGTCATCCCGGCACATCGCCCGTCTGTGGCTGGTTATTCCCGAACTATTTTGATAGCAGCCTGATGATCTACGACCCGGATGGCGAGGCCCTGGGTGCCCTCATCCTCGGTGGAGACACGAGCCGTGTTTTCTGGCACAACGCACCCGGCGGCAGCGATCCCGATGCCGAAATGAACGCAGTACTTCAAGGCAGAAATGAACACTTTGTGAAAGTTATACGATGGATTTACAACGGTGGGGATTCCACGAATTTCCTGGCTATGCAGGCAATAATCGAAGAGGCGACGATCAATATGGATCCGGATCATCACCACGAGGCCACGGTTGAATCCCTCATGATCGGGAAGCCACTGGCAGTCACCAGGGCGCATCTGGACATGGAACTGGAAAGCCTGCCAGCCATCAACCAGGGCTGGGACGATTTTGAGGACTATATCTCAACCGAGAAAAACGGTAACGAGGGATCTACTCCCGATTATTCCAGCTATATGAACAGAAACCGGTGCGACTTCACCAGGGTGAACTTTCCGGTAATGCTTGGCAATCAGGCGAGAGGCAATGACGGCCATGTCGGCTACTTCCTGAATAATCAGTACGACAATTTCTTTTCCGACCAGGCAATCCCGGTGAATCTCGAGCCAGGAAGCGATGCCTGCGAACTCACGCTACTGGTTAATCCCCGCTTCAAGGTCCATGCCTACACAGGCATCCTGCCCGTTAAGGACATCGATATTCCACCATCGTTATACGAACCGGTTCTGGATCGCCTGAACATTACCTTCTTCAATTCACCACTACTCATGAATGTGGAAGAACCTGCAATGGCACTGCCCAACATAAAGACCGCGTTCTGGAGTTGGCTCGAACGACAGGATGAAGGCTGGAGCAACTATCCCGACGATCTTAACGCGGGTAAGAAATCAGACGAAACCAGAAGAATTGGCGATGTCGACGAAAAGGAACACAAATCCGTTCAGCCACTGAGCATTCGGGAAGGATGGTTGAAGCTTAAACGAAAGTAGCAGAATGGATTGAAACAAATAATTTACTTGAGGTGATTTATGAAACTGCAGAAATATAAGGAGTACGCGAGATATTTTGGCGTCACGATCGATGATTCAGAGGATTATCTCTACTCCGTCTTATATTTGGACAAGCTAAGTGATGAAAATTTCAAGTTGCGTGAGTTTATAACTATTTCCACGGAAAATGATGGGAAAATAGAACAAGAAAAAAAGAAGTTTTACGGCAAAGCGATTGACAAAAATAAAATCAGTAGAATCATATGTGAGGAGTTACATTCGATAGCCAAGAAAATTTGTAATCATAAGGTAGATGATCTTCCAATACTTACAAAAGAAATGATCAAAGAACATATTAATAAATTTAAGAGTTTGAACGATCTCTTCACAAAAGACACTTACGTAATAGATGATAATAAACCTTCCGGTATGGAAGAAAATAATGCAGCTAATACAATCAAAGCAATCCGATTAGGTTTTTATGAAGAGGTAAAATTCCTCGTCGACGTGTTTGTGCACCTGCCGACAGCTACCTGCAACTTCATCAAGGAGATATGCACCAACGTGTACAATGACAGAAAGGACCTGGAGAAATTTTACCTTGGTGATGGAAAAGAAATAGTCAGGCTGAGAGACATTGAAATAGCTGGCGGCGAAACTCACAGGAAATGTAAGAAACCGGTGTTCCTCACATTTGAAATTCACGACAAGTCCGATATAAAAAATATTAAAAATAAAAAACTTGTTTATAAGCCGAGGGATGTGGAGATTGACTGCTTGATAACCGGAGACTTCAGTGCGTTCAAAGAGCTAGAGGGATATGACAGCTTTAAAGAAAGCCTGTTTGAAATCCTAAACAAGGCAATTGAAAAGAATAAACAAACCTATTCTCACTTAATACCACTGCCTACATACAAAATCTTGCCGCGCAAATACTGTTCGAAGGAAAAAATTAAAGATAGCGGCCAATTGCTGGATACTGACCAGTTATACGGATACGCCGAATTCCTGTATTCGGACTATGACAAGGATATACCAATTTCAGGTGTGAATGTAGACTTGAAACATCGAGTGTTCAGGAAAGATGCCAATCCACAAGATGTTAAAGCCAAGTGTTCGCAGTTCTACCGGATATTCGGCCAATATTTTGCCATGGCCCAGCTTTATTCCATGCGGGATCTCCACCAGGAAAATGTGATTGCCCATGAATTCAAGCCCTATCTTGTTGACCTCGAGGCAAGTTGCCTGAAGCCAGTCATTAATAATGAACTTGACGACACAGGACTAGAAGATGCTTTAACAAAGACTAAAAGCAAATCGGGAGCAAAAATCAGCAATTTCCTTCAGCATGTTGATGGAAGCCGGGAGGGTATTAATAGTCTTATATTTAGGAAGAAAATATTTGGGAACTTCGTACAAATGCTTGATCTTTATATAAACCAATGTATGCAGACAGATTCCATAATAGCCTTTAACAAAAGAATCCAGCAATGCCTCGTTCGGAATGTTGTGTATGGTACAGGCTTTATTCAGACTGCTCTTAACAATATATATTACTTTTACATACCGGCATACACTGAGGACGACCGTAGGGGGAATAAGATTAAGGAAGATTGTGCAGACTGGCTGAACGACAAGAGCAAGGATCCGGGATTCATCGTCCTTCAAAAGGAGCTGCTGGATAAGAGCTTTAAGTACAAGGATTATGCGATATGGGGGCATATCCTGAACACCACTAAACTTATCGACTGCGACGGCCATGAAATAAAAATACCCACAAGCATGAACTATCTCGGGGACGAGCATACGATTGAGCAGAGAGACAGCGGGTCAGGCGACTACTATCTGAAGGTCCCGATGAAGGAAAATATGATCGCATTTACCACTGAGAGAGTAACGGAAAGAAAAAACGAAATGCAGAGTGCAATGCATGGTGTTCTTCATATGGATTATGGTCAAGTGGAGCAACCCAGGTTTACTGTGCAAGCCAAACAAATGAAGAAATCGATTAGTGTGAAGGGAGGCCATCCCGGCAGAAAATGTGATCTCTGCTAAGTCCAAATGGGTATTTTCATGAATGAATTCGATGACATTGTCGGGATGGTCAAGCGTGAATTAAGCGGCACGCCGGCATCGCTCACCATAGATCCGGCCAGATTCAAGGGCAAACTCGTCGGCGATTTTCTGAAGACGGTTTTAGGGGTGGATCAACTGCGGATCACAAACCCGGTGGAAGTTGAGGATCTCGATAATGAACGATACAGCTTCCGGGGCGAGTCGGAGCTCGCCGGCATCAGTGCCTTACTCACCACATTGACTGTCCAGGTTTCTGAAGATGCCACAGTGCTCACGATTAAATGCATGTATAAACATGATGTCTTGCTCTCCATGCAGCCTCTGCACTGGCTTAAATTCAGGCGGCCCGGTTTTGAATACAGCATGGAGAATGAATTCGGCATTGTTGACGAAGTCATGTATTTTTCGATCGCGATTGAGGATAGTGATGATCTGATCGATTTAAGGCTTGCAAAGGGAGAGGCCCAGAGCTGGACGGTTTCGAGCGCGATTTCCGGGGAACAGTCCCTTGACGCGGCCGAGGATCTCCTGAAACTTTCCGGCATCAGTGCCCATGGCTTCACCATGCCCAGTGTGCTGAAGAAGATTCTCTGCAGTATCAATGTCAAGCGTATTGCCAGCCAGTTTAGCTTCGTTGAGGGCACGATAGATTATTTCACTGTGGATATCTCCATAGATAAGGAACTTACGCTATTAAAGAATGTTATAGAACTTAAGGAGATCGAGGATCTCATTTTTACGCTCGAGGATCTCACCACCGATGACAGGAGCCTGCGCTGCCGCATCAATGCAACCTTCGATCTTGGGCCAAAGGGCAAAGCCATCACCCTCCCGGTCTTTACCGAAGCAGGCATCCATAAGGGCACGGATCATCAGACGGAGCTGGATTGGACAGTGGGGCTCCAGCCCGGGGAGACGGCGACACTGCCATCCGTGAAACATATTCTGGATATGATCGCCGGAGATAAAGCGGTCATTCAGCTTCCGGACATCATCACCAAGAGCCCATCGCTGGAACTTGAGTTGTTTCAGGTGGACACCGTCAACGGCAAAATCGAGAACCTCTATTTTGCGACGAGCTTTTCAAAGTGGCCGATTCTTAAAGATTATTTCGTAATAGACAGTGTCTCTTTCAAGTTGATATTGAAGAACCTGTCTGGCAAGAAGGATATCAGTGGCTCGATAAAGGGGGTGTTCGAACTTATCTCCAGCGTTTATATTTTTTGCGAAGTCGACAAGCTTCCGGACAATGGTGACTGGATCATTAAAGGGGGGATCGCGCCGGGGACGAGCATCGAAGTGACAGAGATCGCTGAGCAATATCTTAAAGGTGGCGATATTTCGTTCCCAAAGGCAATTCCGGCCGTCTCGATAAACGACCTTTTGCTTTCGATCGATCTAACAAAGAAGGAGTTTTTATTTGAAGCTGTTATTGCCGAAAAGTGGCCACTGGCTCAGCAGTTCTCAACCGAGATAGGCCTGCGTTTTTCCCGGACTGTAGGGGAGCGTGACGGGAAGCCTGTCTATCATGCGGCAATTTGGACAATTATTCAGATTAGCAAATACGAGTTCGATATCCGTGCAGAGCTTGTAAAAGAAGAAACAGCGAAGCTGACTCTGGAGGGAGAAACAAAACCCGGTCAGGACATTCCAGTCGGTGAGCTTTTTGGGGAAGTATGGAGCAAGTTCATTGGTGATGGCTCAGGCGGAGGAGCATCGTGTCCCAAGATAATTGAGAAAATCACTATTGATAATGTCGGCCTGATGATCAGCACAGGGACTCAGCCCGAGATAGCCGCTCATTGTGAAGTGAAGTTCCATTTCGCGCAAACAGAGATGGATATCCAGGTTAGCCTGCATGTTGTTAAAAAACCGAAGCAATACGATATCGACGCCTTGGGGATAATGAAAATCCTGAAAGATCAGCGTCCACAGAAGGATGAGCTCTGCGAATTCAAGCTGGAATTCCATAAAGGTGCTGATGCTACGAAAATGACGGCCATGTGGGTTGCTGAAGAAAAAGAAAACCCATTCAATATCCAGAACCTGGTTGGACTTATCGACAAGCAAAATGCTCTGCCGATCCCAGCCGCATTGAATTTAGCGTTAGAGGCAGTGGTCTTCAATTATGATTCCGCTGACAGTTCTGTGGTGTTGGCTGCGGTCGCCCAGGATTTTGGCGATGCCTTTTTCATCACCTGTGCGCAGGACGAAACACCTAAAGACGATAGTGCTTCGATGCGCGCCTTTGTGTTTGGGGTTGAGCTTCAGGGACCATTGCGATTGTCACAAATTCCCATTATTGGCGAGGCATTGAAAGACCTGGACATTATTTCCCTGGAAGACCTCAGGTTCACCATCGCCACCCATGACGTGACTGATTATAAAATGCCGGACCTTTCCAAGGAGAAAGAAAAAACAAAGTCGGGCATTGTCAAGGCTGATGATACAGAGAAGAAAAATAGCAGTTTCCCGGACAAGATATCGGCATCACAAGGTGTTGAGATTTCAAGTACGTTAAAAGTCGGTGAGTTTAGTCTCGACTTTGATCTGCCGATTTATCGGCCGACTGATAAACCAAAAACGAAAGTCGCGAGCAATGCTCTTGCTGCCGGCGATGAAAAGCCGTCCGATGAGGTAAAAGCAACAAACGATATCCATTGGATCAAGCTCCAGAAAACCCTCGGGGTGTTACATTTCCAACGCCTTGGTGTTCAATTTAAAAGTGGTGATGGTAACAACGGTGATTCGGATAACAGGATCAGTCTTCTGCTGGACAGCGGGATCGGGGCAACCGGTTTTGCACTGGACCTTTACGGGCTTTCGCTGTCCTTCACTCCTACGGGTGACCTGACCAAGGCACACCCCACGTTTGGGCTTCAGGGCATATCGGCGGCGTTGAGCACCGGGCCTGTAAAAATCAGCGCGGGTTTTTTGCGAACCCAAATTCCTGATAAACCGGATTTGTGGTATTACAACGGCGAAGCACAGATCATCGTTTCCGAATACGGGTTCTCTGGTATCGGTTCGTTTTCTGTGGATGAGAAGAATCATCCATCCATGGTCATCGCAGGATTTATTGGCGTACCAATTGGCCCACCACAGATACAGATTAGTGGCTTCGCTTTGGGATGTGGGTTTAATCGCCGAGCCAATATCCCGACCGCTGAGAAATTAGGCGATTTCCCTTTGATTAAAATGGCGCAAGGGAAACCGCAAACCCTGCGTGAGATTAGTGACCCGTTTCCCATGGACTACGGTAACTTTTGGGTTGCTGCTGGTATTCGATTCACCGCCCTGGAACTCATTAATGGTTTGATTATCGGACTGCTTGGCGGTGGAACCCAGTTCGAGGTTGCGCTGATTGGCAATGCATCAGTGATGATTCCCGGCGCACCTTCGGATACCGGGGAATCAGAGGAGTCAGCCATTCCGACTAGTATTGGTCTGTATATTGAATTCGACCTGGAGGCCTGTTTTGCCCTCGACTCGGGAATGCTTTCATTCAGCGGTTCATTCAGCAAAGATTCCTATATTCTTATCAAAGGGATCAAGATGGAGGGTGGTTTTGCACTCTGTACCTGGTTGACCGGGGACGAGGACCGTCATGGTGATTTTGTGTTCACCATTGGTGGCTATCATCCTAAATTCAAGGCCCCTGCTTATTACCCGCAGATAAAACCGATTGGCATCAACTGGAACGTATCTGATTACCTGGTGATCAAAGGTAACCGTTATATGGCCCTGACCCCATCCTGCGTAATGTTTGGCGGGGCGCTGGAGTGTGACTTCACCTACAAGGAACTCAAGGCCTGCCTGCAGCTACTGGCGGATTTTCTAATTGCCTGGAGCCCCTTCGCCTTTGATGGCGAAGTAAAAGCGACTGTTTCAATTCACTACAAGTTGTCATTTATTGTTACCAAGACTATCAATCTTAATCTGGGTGCCGACCTGCATGTATGGGGGCCGCGGTTATGCGGCGAGGTTAAGATTAATCTGAAAGTCATATCGTTTAATGTGCGTTTTGGTGACGATTTGCGACCGGGTTATAACTACATCAGCTGGGATAAGTTCAAACAGGATTATCTGAAAATTGTCCCGCCGAAAAAGAATCAGGCCATGGTCATGGCGGCAGCAAACGAATATTTTGCGGGAGACGAACAGGGTGATCCAAATGACAGCCAAATATGTCAGGCCTTCGTGAGCAAGGGATTGATCAAGGACATCAAATCCGGTGACAAGACAGTAGATAAGCCAGAAGAAAGTGTGCAGGAAACAGTGGGCTGGGTTGTCACACCGGGTGCATTGGCTATCCAGGCTACTACCCGGATCCCTGCCAAAAATGCCAGTTTCAATGGACAACCGCTCGATTCCAGCCTGCAAACCTGGTCCATTGATTTTACCGTGGGCATGATTAATATCCCCAAAGGTGGGGATTTCACCAGCAGCTTCAGTGTTGATCTCAGGGATGCAAACAACACGGCGTGTACTGGCCTTACCGTAAAGACCATTACCGGAAATGTGCCCAAAGCCATGTGGGATGATTCCGAGCTGACCATCACCAATGCCGGCGGCAAGGATGCTCAGATCGCCAATACCCTGAAAGGCTTTAATCTTTATGTTGGAATCCTGCCTTCGGATAAGACGCAGTCCATTTCACTGAAACAGCTAATGATAGATCCCGATGATCACAAATTTAAAGAAGAGACAAACCTTAAACATTTACACCCGGTTTCAAAAGGTCAATTAAGACCTGATGGTGATGCATTGATTCAGAAAATCAACTCAGTGATAAAGCAGGCCAGTAGCATGGATGTCATGATACAGACGATCAGTGACAACGACGTTGCCAACCAACGGAAAAACACACTTCAGACGCTTGCGAACCCCCAATATGGTTTCAACATTGATCCGACTGTGAACATCATGCATTTGAACCAGCAAGGTAAGCATGATCTTTTGGCAGCGCCGACACTTTGTAGTTGGTACTAACCTCAACCAAAGTCAAGCGGGAGAATTAAATTGACAATCACAAAACAAATCGAATTTGTTCAGCACCATACATCGCCGCTGGATGCCGGAGAATATTCAGTGACTGTGTCTGCCGAAGTCGATACAAAGGAAGTCGTCACTCAGGACAAAAAACATATCACCCAACTCATTCAGGAAAAATTCTCAAGTAACTACCGCTTGGTAGTAAAGGGCGAACGTTTCAATTTGAAGCAGGATATATTTCATGCGGTATATCCTCCAGAAAATAGCTGCGGGGCATTTGAGACTGACTTCCCGCATATTGTCTTGACCCAGACGGCTTTACCCTGGGAAAGAGAGATTGTTTCAGGGAAAAATGAGACGCCGACACCCTGGCTTGCGCTGTTGCTGTTTGATGAAAACGACCCCGTGCCGGAGTCCCGCGATGATCTTAAGCTGAAGGACCTTGTCCCACCGTCCAATACCGGGATCTTTCAGCCAGGCATTTTTCTCGAATACGGCGAAAGCGAAACAGATCCCGTAACCGTCATGGATGTTCCCGTTGAACTGTTCAATGCTATTGCTCCGAGTGCGGAGGAACTTCCCTACCTGGCGCATGTAAGAAATGTAAGCGTGGCGGAAAAGGCACTTGAACATAAACAGAATACCAACATGCCGCTGATACAAGCGAAAGATTCGCCCGAAGACTCCGCAAGCGATGCGTCCTATGCTGTTATTATTTCCAATCGTCTTCCCGCTGCTTCAACGGATGAGTCGCCCAAATCATCAGGCATTAAAAATACGGTCCATCTAGTCTCTCTCGAAGGATATGGTGAATACCTACCTGACTCAAATGGTACTCCCTCGGACAAGCTCAAGGACTTCGCTTCTGTGCGTCTAGTCAGTTTAAAGTCCTGGCAGTTCGTAGCGAAAAAACCGAAGTTCGATATGCAACAGGAATTCGCGACCTTAAATGCTACACCCAAAAGCGGAAACTCACCCCCCTGGAATTTTCGTATCCCCGATATTCCTGAGCCGGAATCGCCAGATCCGGAAATTGAATCCATTAATAAAATACTCTCCATGGGCTACACGGCCATGGATCATCATACGCGTAAAAATGATAAAACCGTGTCCTGGTACCGAGGACCGCTATTGCCATACGACTTCGATTCCGGTGAAAATCCTTTTTCTTCCGTTGATCGCTCGGACCAGGCTGTTCGTTATGATCCTTATACCGGTATTTTCGACGTGTCATACGCGTGCGCGTGGGAATTGGGAAAAATGCTGGCGTTGAACAACATGAATTTTGCAGAAGCCTGGACGCGGTTGCGTCAAAAGAACATTCGCAAAACCATGCATATTCACAAGCAACAGAGGCTCAACTTTGAATTAGGCATATCCTTGCCTTCCCAGCGGCCACTGGAAAAAGCTGCAGCTTATAAACCCGAATTACACGAGGCATTGCACAGCGGCTTGTCAGCGCTAACCGGCTTGATCAAAGAACCAAAAGAGCAAAAGGAGGTGGGAGATGAATAGAGTATCTTCAAAAGAACACTTTGAAGCACTGAAATCCTCGCTGACGGACCCTGACAAAATCCGGCAGCTACATGCTGAGATGGAAGTGACTCCACTCCGGTATGCCGCTAGTGAGCAAGCGGGAACAGATGACTATGAAAAAACCGTCACCGAATGGCTGGGGCATCTTAAACTACTGCATGGTGTCCCGTTTCATTATCTTGTATCAGATCCGCGAATGTTACCGCAGGAATCGATTCGATTTTTTTCGGTTGATGCCAACTGGATAGAATACCTGGTGGATGGAGCCTGCAGCATTGCCCGACATGGCAAAGTCGAAAAAGCGCATGACATGGCGTATCGTGACCTTACTATCGCTGCGTCTAGTCTGGCAGCAAATCGTATTCGGCATAGAAAACTCGGGATGGATGAAGATGCCCGCGGTAATCAAAGTTCCGGGCAGATCACCGGCTTCATGCTGCGTTCTAGTGTACTGGCAAACTGGCCGGGCATGGAAGTGACCGCCTACAACAACAAAACTCCACTGAAAACCCTGAGAATGGAACATCTTTCCGAAAGCGTGTTGGTGGCCTTTTTCGACGGCAAGTTTACAAGTGTCGAGTTTCGGAAGGCTGCGGAAATCCTGCATTTTGGATTTGATGCAGATGATTTTTCAAAGAAATTGCGAGATGAAAAACGCAAACCATTGCTGAACAAGGACAACAATCCGATTTCAGTGACGGCCAAATTTAGAGACCCAGAACGACGGGTAGTCAACGTCAGGGACCTGGCCAAAAGTATGGAAACAGAAACGCAAACCAAACCTTTTACAAGTGCGGAATTTGCCATGCAAATGGTCGCGCGGTTAGAGAGAGTGAGTTTTTCAAGACTTAAGTTGTAGCTAAAGGGACAGCTCAATGGTCATTGAGTCGATCGAAACGGATGGTACCGGGACAGATTTAGTAGCATCTGTAGTGTCGCAGTCGGATATGGAGAACATATTGCTCTGGACTACAAAGGATTTGAATTTTGCGGCCCATAATAAAAACAATGAGGCAATCCTGTATATCACCAATGATCCCACACTGAACGATTTGACGTTTACTTTGGCCAACAATACCGGAAAGACACTCACGTTTACAGGTGGGGAACCTGTACCAGAAGATACAGAAAAAGGATCTTCTTGCATTTATGTATTTATGGACAGGCTATTGTTCAACCAGGATATCGCACGGATTCAACTAGATGCACAAAGTCAGCAGGATTGGAATCTCAAACACTATTCCTTTGACGAGGACAAGGCCTATCTGGCTATTTCCCGTAGACATGATAAGTCCCAGAATTATAAGGAACTCCTGGAATTCAAATTAACCAACATCACTACCCAACACAAAAAAGTCTCCAGCGAAATCGATATGTCGCAACAACGAATAGAAGGCCTTAAGCCCAGCCGTTTCAAACAATCCATCTTGTTTATGGTAACAACCCTACCTGATCCTCAAGACAAAGACCTACGAGAAGTCCTGACGATTGGCATTTCCGGGAGCAACCAAGTTTACATTAGCGAAAAGGCAGAAACATTTCCTTCTCCTCCAATTAACTTTAAATTCTTGAACACCAAGGACGAGCCTCTCGTACGGAAAAGCAAGCCATGGATGAAAGACTCCCCTCGTTTCAGATTAAAATTCAGCGTTACTGATCAATATACCCCGTGGGCCCTGACAACTGCCGATTTGGCCAAGAATATCATAGTGAATCCTGAAATAGACAAGAGTAGTAAGTGGAAGGTTGTATCTGATGTCAGTGATCCGACACCGAGTTGGGAGTTGCAGCCGCAGCGGGATCAGAATCATGAGATTCTGGGTACCGTGGAAGTGATGCTATTTATTGTCGATGACATTGTTACGCGTTTTAAGCCAGGCAGTGCCTTGATGTACATCGATTATTTTAATATCCCGGGATACCGGGATGGAACCTATGTAATACTTTTGGAGCGCGTTCACGCCAAACCTAATATTCAATATTTTGACTATGAAGTAAACCAAAAGGCACCTGGTACCATACCTGAAATTATCTTGGAATGGACTTGCTATTATGGAAAAAAGTGTAGTTTATTCATAGGCGATAAAAATGTTGGTGATGATTTCCCACTAAAAGGAGCTTATTCATCCGCCTATCCCGGTGCAGATACCTACTGCCGTCTTGAATGCATTGGGGGGCGCGAATCTGACATCAGGTGGATACCGTTAGAAATAAATTTTAATGTCATTATGAATGTTGTTGGTAACGGTAATCGATTTTTGTGCTTTGACGGTACTACATGGAATAAGATTGAAAACACGGTCGGACAAAATATCAGCGGCCCGTCCTGGGGAACAGGTACCCACAGCATTTATGCTGCCAGTGGATCCGAAAATCCCTTTCTAATGCATTTCGATGGAAAATCATGGACCAAAATGAAAAGCCCTCAGATAAAAGTGTCGCTTCGGGGTATGTGGGGAAGTGATGAGAATAATATTTACGCTGTCGGTGGTTATACTAAATCTACCATCTTGCGTTACGATGGAGATTCCTGGATTGAGATGAACCACCCACCAAGCTACGTCCTGTTTTCAATTTGGGGCAGTGGCCCGAACGATGTATACGCGGTCGGGATAAAATCCAGGGGCGTGTCCCAAGTATTGCATTTTGATGGAAAGCAATGGATAGAAGTAAATGTTCCTTGGGGTTTCAGATTTGACGACGTTTGGGGCAGTGGTCCAAATGATGTTTTCGCGGTGGGGCAAGAGAAGGAAGCCAATAGTTCTCGAAATTTAATCTTACACTATGATGGAAATACCTGGACACGGATGAGCAGTATCGGAGAAAGTGGGTTGCAGGGAATTTGGGGAAGTGCATCTGACAATGTTTTTGCAGTATCGACCAGTGGAAATATTTTGCATTTCGACGGAAAAAATTGGCGTGCAATGAAAACACCGTGCCCAGACGCGCAACTATGCACAGTGTGGGGTAATTCGGCCAACAATGTGTTTACAGTGGGTTGGCAATATTACGTTGCGCAGGGGTGCACACGGGGGAAAGCATTGGTGCTTCACTACAATGGAAATACATGGAATATACTAAAGGATGAATTGTTAGAGCCATTGGATGAAATGAAATCGGAACAAATCACAGGCATTTTCGGGTACTCAGAAAAAATGGTGTAATAGGCGGAAATTCATGGATAAAAGCCGATTGTTTATTGATTCTTATGTCTCTAAATATTTAAGCTGTTACTATGATGTATCCCCAAGGTAATCTTTGTGAGAACGCTAAATCACTTTCAGGAGGTGCCAACCAATGGTTGTTGATACAATCGCAACGAATGAAACAACCGCGGGTATTGTGATATCCAAAATGTCAGCAATAAACATTAAAGACATGATGCTCTGGTCCACCAAAGACCTGAATTTCTATGCGTACAATAAAGACAATGAGACGGCCCTGTATATTACTGACGATCCTACCTTGAATGAATTGACCTTCACTGTAGCTAACAATACGGGAGAGACTCTCACATTTACAGGCGGGGAACCTGTGCCAGAAGATACTGATACAGGTAGTTCTTGTATTTATGTCTTTATGGACACGCTATTGTTCAATCAGGATATTGCAAGGATTCAACTGGATACACAGAGTCAACAGCAATGGAATCTAAAACACTATAGCTTCGACGGGGACAAGGCCTATCTGGCTATATCCTGCATACAGGATACTTCCCTAAATGATAAGGAAGTCCTGGAATTCAAGCTGACAAATATCATCACTCAACACAAAAAGGTCTCGAGCGAAATCGATGTGTCGCAACAACGGATAGCGGGCTTTAAACCCAGTAGATTCAAACACCCCATCCCGTTTCGGGTGACAACCCCACCCGATCCACAAGATAAGGATTTGACCGAAGTACTTCCTGTTGATTTTCCCGGGGGCAAACAGGTTTACATCCGTGATGAGGGAGAAACATTTTCCTCTCCCCCAATTAACTGTAAGTTGTGGAACTTCCGAGATCGTCCCTTAGTTAGCAAAGAATCCCCCTGGCGAAGAGACAAACCTTTTTTTAAAATCAGATTTCTGGTAGCGGAAAAGTTTGTTGCGGGCGCTCTAACGACACCCGAACTGGCCAAAAATATCATAGTGAATCCTGAGATGGACAAAAGCGGCAAATGGAAAGTCGTTCCGGATGTCAGTAGTCCAACGCCAAGTTGGGAATTGCAACCACAGGAAGATCGGAATCATGAGATTCTGGGTGGACGGGAAGAGATTACATTCATCATCGATAACATTATTACCCGCTTTAAGCCCGGCAGTGCTTTGATGTATATCGACTACTTTGATATCCCGGGATACCGGGATGGAACCTATGTGTTTCTTCTGGAGCGTGTGATAACCAAACCGGTAATTTCTTTTTCGGTCGATAAACCGAGTATCACTCTAGGTGAAATGGTTACTTTAAATTGGGAAGCGACTTTTTGTGACAGTTGCACATTGTATGAAAATAATATTAAAGTTGGTGATTACCCGACGGAGAAATCCTTGGTGCTCGCTCCCAAAAATGAAGTGACTATTTATAAATTAGTCGGGCACGGCATTGGCAGCCTTGGTGATATTTCTGAATTAAAAGACGTAAAAGTAATATGCCCGCCCCAAATTGATGATTTTCATTCTGAAGACAGGGGGGACGGGTATATCACAGTAGTGGTAAAAGCAAAATATTGTGATCAGCTTGAGCTTACACTTGATAATAAACCGGTTAAGCCGGTAATCACAAAAAAACAATTAACTCTGGAAGCGACTTATCAATTTAAACCGAAAGACTTACGCAACAAGACGAAATGCAGTTTGCACTGTAAGGGGAAATATGGAGAAAAAGATGAACAAATTTCCATTGCCACGCCGCCACCGAATCTTGTCCACGTTAATGCAAAGTTCGAATATCGTAGTGAATGGTTTAAGCGAAGACGGTATTTATCTATGACCTTCAGCGTCTTATGGGCAACAGAGTATCAAATATGGTGTGAAAATATGGAGCAAGGAAGTAGTTATGTGGTTTCGCAGGATGATATAAAGGATTCTGATTTTACCACCAGCATCATTATGCCATGTCCCGAGAGTTGGGGGGCTGATATAAAGTTGATAATTTTGGGATACACTAGTCCACCTATAGAAAGAGAGATCAAAACTTCTTAAGATTCATTATGGTGATGATGTTTCCGTTCACGTTCAAATC